>QWCP01000134.1_pt1 | contig 48526 bp, 56 predicted proteins | sample 1972561 | NCBI WGS metagenome assembly QWCP01 (sample SAMN09866705, study PRJNA288562) | Human vaginal metagenome isolate pre4_vaginal, whole genome shotgun... | isolation source: vagina | host: Homo sapiens | place: USA: California
ATAAAAAAGCCTATCTTATTCGATAGGCTCTGTCTTTATGGCGGAGAGAGGGGGATTCGAACCCCCGTGCCGGTATTCGCCGGCAACATGATTTCCAATCATGCACCTTAAACCGCTCGGACACCTCTCCATTTTTATCAGTTTACCCGCAGGTAGGAACTGACTGACTTATTTATTATATTGATTCGGTCTCTATCTGTCAAGAGAAATTTGCTCTTTTCCCGTTATGTTTCAAAATAGGACCGGATTCGTTCATTATCGTTTGTGATTCCCAAGGCGGCAGATAACAGCAGTCTGGCTTTGGGGGCAGAAAGTGTGCCGCCTGAGATAATGCCAAGTTCTTTCATGGACTTGATACTTCCGTCGTAGCTGTATTCTTCCATAATGCTTCCTGTAGGTACACGGGTGGTGAGCACCACGGGAATACCGGTCTTCCTTAATTCCGCAATGGCTTTTTTACATTCCGGCGGTACATTTCCGCAGCCGAGACCGTCTATAATGACACCTTTGGCGTTTCCTTTGGCAGATTTTACAATTTCGCCGTCCATGCCTGACCAGGTCGGAATAATCCAGACGTGGGGTTCGATTCGCGAGGGGTGGATTTTTTTATGTGCCACGGGAATTCGCCCGTACAGTACCGCATTTCCGGAGACCGTACCTAAAGGACCGTAGTGAAGATCACGGAAGGTATCGGGATTTGTTGTATGCACTTTGGTGACTTCTCCGGCAGAATAAATGCGGTCACCCAGGCAGACGACGACGCCCATTTTTCCTGTCATGTCATCGGTGGCAATTCTGACGGCAGATAATATATTTTCAGGGCCGTCGGCACTGATTTCATGACCGCCCCGCATGGCACCTGTGACACATACGGGTTTTTCGGTTCGCAAAGTTATATACAGAAAGAAAGCAGTTTCTTCCAGTGTGTCGGTTCCGTGGGTGATTACAAATCCGTCAGCGGCATTTTCTGCAGCGAGTTTGTCGATTTCCCGGGAGAGGGCAAACATTTTTTCAACGGTCATCCAACCGCTCGGGATATTTGAAAATTCCCGTACTTCTATATCCGCCGCGTGAGAAAGTCCGGGGATGGCAGAAACTAAGTCGGCTCCTGATACGGCGGGGACAAGGCCTCCCGTGTTTTCGTCTTTTTTCATGGCGATTGTACCGCCGGTAGTGATAATGATGATTTTCTTTTTCATAAGGGATAAAACTCTCTTTTCTTATAAGGTATAGTTACTGCTCTTTGCTGAGAAAAGGTGCGGATATATTTGAAGGGGAAATTTTTATTCAAATTTGTTTTTCTTTTTCGTTCTCCATTTTTTTGGCAATAATATCCGTAAATTTCTGTATCAGTGAGGTTATATTTGCCTCTTCAATCACTACGGAAGGTACATTATAGGCTGAGGCAATATGGTCAAGAATCACCTGTCCCGCTTTTTTTGTGTCTTCTTCCGTATCAAGGCCCCAGCGATAATGGTCGAGCAAAGTGGCATAGAGGGCTGTCCAGGTCACGGCATCACTTTTTTTGTCCGCCGGCTCCCACCATGTATGGAAATCATTGTCCGATAAAGTACCGCCCTGTTTTTGATAAAGGGTATAAAGAAATTTTTCAGTGACTCCGTAACGTCTCATCCGTTCCCGTACACTGTACTGCGTAGAGGAATCTAAATGATTTTGCCGTTTCAGTCCTTCTTTCACCGCTTCTTTTACGGCAAGTCCGATAAGTTCACCCAGTTTATTGTGTTTTCCTGATGAACGGAAATAAATCGGACTGTCCGGATTGGCGACAATCAGCGTGGAATCGGTTCCCGAGCCTGTGGCAGGTTCATAGGAATACCGGCTTCCCGCCAGAAGTTCGCGAAGTGCTGCCGATTTTGCTTCTGTACAAGTGACCAGGGCACGTGTCAAAACTCCTTCCGGCATATCCGCTCCCAAAAAGAGCATAATGTTGATGGTGCCCGGTTTAAAATATTCCGGTTTGCTTTCTCCGCCATACGCAAAGGCCGGATCGCCGGCAGAACCTGCATTGGCTTCTATACCTGCTGTGACACAGGCCGTTACTTTTAAATTTTTATAGGTTTTCTCCACGACTACGGCATTTTCCATATCTGCCGCCGTGCCAAAACCGGTAGATACTTTCCAATCATTTCCGATACTTTCGGCTTTCTTTTTTATATCTTCTTCATACTCTTGAAAAGACATACAGGTGCCGCCTGTACGCTCTGCACATTTATAATTGAATACTTCTTTGATGTTGTCATGAAATCCGCCATTTACCGGAGAGGTGCTCACTACTTTTTTTGCCTGCTTAAACAAGACAAATACGGTTTTCCCTTCAAGGTTTCTTCGTATTTCATCGCCGTATTCAAAGCGGTATAAGATTTCATCCGTATCGTGGTTTATCATAAACAATCTCCGTTTCTTCTGTATGATACCGTGGATAAAAATAGTTACAACAAAAAAGAGCTTTCGCTCCTTTTTGCTATGTATTAATTATTGTTATTTTCCTTTTCTTTTCTTATAACGTCATGAGCACCGCCTTCGACAATGGAGGTGGCAGATACGAGAGTGAGTTTAGCTTTTTGCTGCAATTCTGCAATGGAAAGGGCACCGCAGTTACACATGGTCGCTTTAATTTTTGCGCAAGTTTTGGCCACATTTTCTTTCAGCGGGCCGGCATAAGGGACATAGGAGTCGACGCCTTCTTCAAAGAGAAGTTTCTTTTCTCCGCCGAGATCATAGCGGCCCCAGTTACGGGCTCTGTTGGAACCTTCGCCCCAGTATTCTTTTACTACCGTACCGCTGACGGTCCGTTTTTGTGTAGGAGATTCGTCGAAACGGGCAAAGTAACGGCCGAGCATAACAAAGTCGGCACCCATGGCAAGGGCGAGCGTGATGTGGTGATCGTAGACGATACCGCCGTCGGAGCAAATCGGAACATAGATACCGGTCTTTTTGTAATATTCATCTCTTGCACGGCAGACTTCAATAACGGCAGTCGCCTGGCCGCGGCCGATACCTTTGGTTTCTCTTGTGATGCAGATGGAACCTCCGCCGATTCCGACCTTTACAAAGTCGGCACCTGCTTCTGCAAGGAAAAGGAAACCGTCCCGGTCAACGACATTTCCCGCTCCGATTTTTACTTTGTCGCCGTAACGTTCACGGACCCAGTCAATTGTGATTTTTTGCCATTCCGAATAGCCTTCGGAGGAATCAATGCAAAGTACATCGGCTCCCGCATCTACGAGAAGAGGTACGCGTTCTGCATAGTCTCTTGAGTTAATGCCTGCACCGACAACGAATCTCTTTTTCGCATCGAGCATTTCATCAGGATTTTCACGGTGGGAGTCATAGTCCTTGCGGAATACGAAACCGTACAGCCTTCCGTCTTCATAAAGAACGGGAAGGGAATTGATTTTATTGTCCCAGATGATATCGTTCGCTTCAGAAAGAGTAATACCGAACTTGGCAGTGATGAGCTTTTCCAGGGGAGTCATGAAATTCGAAATTTTTTCCGAAGGGTCCATGCGGCTGACACGATAGTCACGGCTGGAAACAATGCCTACCAGCTTGCCGTTGGCCGTACCGTCAACAGTGATGGCTACTGTAGAATGGCCCGTTTTTTCTTTTAAAGCTAAAATATCTGCCAGTGTATTTTCAGGAGACAGATTGGAGTCACTGGAAACAAAGCCTGCTTTTTTGGCTTTGACTCTTGCCACCATAGCGGCTTCTTCTTCCGGAGTCTGGGAACCGTAGATAAAAGAAATACCTCCGTTCCGTGCAAGCTCGACAGCCAGTTTTTCACCGGAAACGGCTTGCATGATAGCAGAGACCATAGGAATGGACAGCTCGATATCCGGAGTTTCTCCCTTTTTAAATTTTACGAGAGGTGTTTTTAAGGAAACATTTGCGGGAATACATTCACAGGAAGAATATCCGGGAATCAGAAGATATTCATTAAAGGTATGTGCAGGTTCATTGATATAGGTTGCCATCATTTCCTCCTAACAAAAGACTTTAAAAGTATAAATTCTAATTATTATATCTAAAACACGGACCGAAAGGAAGAGAATTTGTGCAAAATATTCTCTTCAGTTTGTTTTATTTTATTACAAATAGAAAATATATGCCATAATTCCACCCCATATAAAGGAAATAAATAAAGAAATTTTATAAATAATAAAGAAAGACACGGACAAACAAGTTTCAATTGGCAGTAAAGAAAAAATCCTGTCCGCCGGTAATGATATAATGAAAACAAAAGCAGTTAACGAAAGCAGGCAGGCTATGGATAAAAGAAAGACCGCCAATAAAATATTGGGAGCTGCATTCACCACTTGCCTGGTGACCGCTCCTTTTCAAGGAAACGGACTCTGGCAGGCCGGTTTATTTCATGTGGCTTTTGCGGCAACCGTCGGGGGAATTGCGGACTGGTTTGCCGTGACTTCTCTTTTTGAAAAACCGCTGGGAATTTCTTACAGGACGGATATTATTGCCAACCGCCGCGACAAAATTGTAGAAATGGCGAAAGAGATGGTCAGTGAGGAATTGCTTCCCCAAAGAAAGATGGAAGAGTTTTTTAAAGAGCATCTCCCTTCTGAGATTCTTTTGTCATGGCTCAAAAATCACAGAGAAGCGGTCGGTCTGATTTTGGAAGAAGTTCTTCAGGCAGGGATTTCCGCTATAGATAAAGATCGGATTATAAACGTACTCATTGAAAAAGGAGAAGAGGCGGCAGCAGGAGAAGATTGGACAGAGCGGATTGCTTTTGTTCTTGAAACACTGAAGACATACGAGCAAAAATCTGTTTTGCAGGAAGCACTGGCAGGGGAAGTCAAGCATTTTTTGGAAAACAGATTTACCTTAGACGAAGTGCAGAGTCTTTACCGGGAGGCGTGGAGACGGTACAAAGAACAGGGATGGTTCCGGGGCGTTTTGCAGCATGTTATGGAAGACAGAGATGAAGAGGCTGTCCGTATTCTTCGTGAAAATATTTTGCAGATAGCAGATACCGTTAAAGACCCGAAAAGCGAAATCTGCCGTACGTTGGAAAATGCTTATGACCGGTTGATTTTCCGTTTGCGTAATGATGAACAATTCAAAAGTACATGGAACGGATATATTGTAAATGCTCTGTCCTCATGGATGAAAAAGCACGGAACGGAGCGGGCAAAAACGGTATGGCAGGAGCAGGAAAATAATGTGGTGAGGCATCTGTCGGAAATTTTATTAAAAATGGCGGAAGACAGACTTTCAAATCCGCAGAAAAAAGAAGAGTTTGATGATTTTCTCTTGAAAGCATGTATTCCCCGTTTACCGTGGGTACATAAAAAAATCAAGGAATCCGTGGAATATGCGTTATCCGGCTATGACGGAAGAAAAATGGCAAAAATTGCAAAAGACGGAGTTTATCAGGATATACAAACTATACGAATTAACGGTTCACTTTGCGGCGGGGTGCTGGGGGGCCTTTTCTATCTGATTTCTATTCTGGGAGGGCTGTTTTAATGAAACGATACAGAATGGCCAATCTTATTTTTGCAGGCGCTTTTTTCCTTTTCTGTTTTGCTGCGGTTTTGCATGTCTGCCGGAAAAATGAGGGGACAGCCTTATTTTATTTCCTTGCCCAGTCCTGCTTTATCGGCTGCGTGGCTGATTGGTTTGCCGTGGAAGCCATTTTCAGAAACAGTCTGCATCTTCCCCGCTTCAGACCTTTAATTCCGAAAAATAAGGAGAGAATTGTCCGTCAAATTCATGAAACAGTGAACAGGAATTTAATTAAAAGCGAAATGTTTGCGGCAATGATTCAGAAATTCTCGCTGACTGCTTTTTTAGAAAACGAATACCGCAGCGGAAACGGAGCAGTACGACAATTTGAAAAAACGGCTGCTTTTTATACGGGCCGGTTCCTTGCCGATTTTGCAGCAGATCACCGAAAAGAGGCGGGACTTTGGGCAAGACAGGGGGGACGCACCTTTGTAAACCGCTTTGTCCGTTATTTGGAAGATAAGGCACTGAGTGATGATAAAAAAGAACAAATTCTTTTTCAAATACTTGAAGCAGCAGAAGAAAAAATTAAAGATCCGTCCCTGCAAACGAAACTGGCCCGCTATTTGAGAACCTGGGGAGATAAGCAGGACAAAGGTTTTTGGGGAAATATGCTGTATCCTCTTGCCGGCTACATGGGCATCATCGATTATGAGGACATGGCGGCAGCGGTTCTCAAAGCGACGGAAGAAAAAATACAAAGCTGGAAAGAAAAGGATAATCCTTTCGGACAGACACTGCTTGCAGAATGGAGTCATGCGGTAGAGACGTTTATGGAAACTCCGGCGGTAAAAAAAGCACTTCGTGATTTTGCCTTTTATTTATACGAATCCTTTCCCCTGGAAGAAAAAGCGGATACGGTCTTTGAACGGTTATGGGAAGAGTGGGCGGACGGCGATGCTTTCGAAAATCATCTGCTTCCCCGTATAGAGCAGGCTTTTCACCGGGCACTCCGCAGTGTGGCAGATAATGAAAAAATACGGAGACAGATGGATTGGGGAGCCAAAAACCTGCTGATGGAAATTCTCCGCTTTGAGCGAAATCATATATCGGAAGCGATTGTCCGTATACTGGAAAATTACCGGATCGAAGAGCTTAATGAATTTATCGAATCCAAGGTACATAAAGAGCTTGAAGGTATCCGTATCAACGGAGCAGCCGTAGGTCTTGCGGCAGGTGCTGTTTTATATATTTTTATACAATTTATATATTTGCCGGCCGTAACCCTTCTGTTTCGGTTATAAAGGAAATCTGTAGGCTCTTATAAGCCGGACGGTATAGAAAAGACGGACCGCTTTTTGCTATAATGGGCACAGAGGTGATGAATATGGAATATTTAACAGTAGACAGAATGGTTGTAGACGGTGTGGACAAATATCGTATTTCCGAATTAAAACGTGTATATGGCAGTGTCGTATACGACGGAGAAGAATTTGTATTCCTCTATGAACCGGAATCAGAAGATACGACCCGTGCATACCGTCCGGAAAGTTATGTCATGGCCGTTATGCTTGATGATGAGATTTTTGATGGGAAAACCCTTCAGTATTGCATCACGCTGACCTATGACGGGCACGTAAAGTCTGTTGACTATCTCGGACTGGACGATGCCGGACGTCCCGATACGGTAGATATCGAGTAAGATGAAAAAAGCAGAGCTTCTTTACGGAGGCTTTGCTTTTTTTGTGCATGACTTCCGTAAACTGCAAGGAACTTAAGTTTTTCCCGTGCAGTTCATATATTAATTTCATTATGAAAAACTGAATCATTCATAGATGATTTATATGTTTCATATGAGAAATCATGCTATAATATAAAAAAATACAACCGGAAAGTGAGGCGCATTATGACAATTACTTATATACTCCAAATTTTGGATGATATCGAAAAAGGAGATTCCAAGAAATACGGTGTTATTACGGATATGAACGGCGAATTGCAAAAAGCAGTGCGGCGTGCCAGACGGCGTATTACCCGTCTCCGCTTCCGTGCCCAGTATGAATTGGGAGAAATGGATAAAGCCAAGGTTGCGGCAGCCAACGATCATATGCCCCGCTTTATCAGAGTACTTGATAAGATTCGCAATTTAAATTTGGAAGACTGCCGCGGACTGCAGGGAATAGAAGACTTTCTCGATGATGAAAACCGTGTACATGAAGTTGTCGAAATGGCACAAAAAATAGGACAGCTCTCTGTCATAAGCTCCTCTGCTTATACGCCGATGGCACTCGGTTTCGGACTGCTTGAAACCCATACCTCGCTGGATGATATAGAAATAGACAATGCGAAATTTAAAACGATGGAACCCGTCTATGCAAAGACAATCAAAGAAGAAATACTCGCATTCCGGGAACGGGTGCGTAGTGTCTGCCACTATCTTGAAGATATTACACACTGTGCGAAAGAAAAAGCCGATGCCATCAATGACCTTGCCGATTACTTTGCCGATGGAGTGGAAAGCGCAGAACGGATACAAATGCAGGCAGGCGGCGACTGGGTAATGTATACTTTGGTACAGAAAATGCAAATCGGAAGAGCCATACAGGTGGCACAGCTGATTACACTTCTCTTCCAAAGACTTCTTGACTCTGACGGACAAATATACGAAAGCAGTCGGGCTGCTATAAAAAAAGCACAAGACGAATTATTAAAACGTGATGCATAAAACCGCCGAATTATGACATATCAACCGATCCCCGGGAAAGTTTCAACTTATGGGGGTCGGTTTTTGTATAACCGGAAAGAATAGGAGAAATACACAAAAGGTATAAACAGAAGCGGGCGGACAAATAGAAAAGAATATAAAGTATGCTATAATTTAAAGAACAGATAACCATAAAAATAAGGAGGCGTCGGATGTCTATTTCATTTTTACTTCGCATGATATCAAAAATAGTGAGCGGAAATGGAGGAAATACCCCTTCCCAAAACATCAATGACGAAATTGAGCGGGCCAAAGGAAGAGCGACCAAAAGGATTTTCCGGGCAAAAATGCGTGCCCAGGAAGAATTGGGAGAGCTTGACCGCGTAAGAATCACCCTGATGTCGGGAGATATGAAAAAATTCACCAATGAATTTGCTCAAATCAAAAATGTAGATTTTCATGACTGTGATACTTTAACGGGGCTGGAACAATTCAATAAAGAAAGAAAAAGTTGGAAAGAACTGCAAGAACTGTCCACAAAAGCGATGGGACTCATCACCATATCCGGAGCGATGGATGCGATAGGATTCGGTGCCGGTGTACTCGACCAGTATGCGGTTGTCCCTGAAATTAGCGGATTAGAAGATGTCTCAAAAGAAGATGTCGAAGCCTTAAAAGAAATAGGCGTCCATCTTGATGAGTTCCAGAAAAAAGTAAAAAAAATGTGCCGTCGTATGCAGGAAATCAGAAGAGAAGCCCGTCAGGCGGAAGACGCACTCCTTGATCTTTCCGATTACCTGGAAGACGGAATTGCGGATATCAAAAATATCCGTTCTAAAGCAGGAAATAACTGGAAAAAATATACGGAATCCCAAAAGATTCTCATAGGTCGCACGGCCCAGGTAGCTCACCTAATCAGTATTCTTTCGGAAGTCCGTTTCCTCACTGACGAGGCAGATTTAAGAGAAGAAATCAAAGAGGCTCTCGGGGCCGCTTCCGAACTCTTAGACGAGCTCGGCGCCTAAAAAATAAAAAGTCAGCATCTGTAAAAAGATGTTGGCTTTTTTACTTCCCGGATTTACGGAAATATTTAAGAATTCTCAAATATAAAAAATATTGAAAAGATATACTACAATAAAATAATAGAAAAGATTAGAGAAAGCAAAAAGCATTTTAAAAGTTTGGGAGATGGGAATTTTTATGTTAATCGGACACAGCAGAATGGATGCCAGTGGAAATCGTACTTTTCAGTCTTTAAAAGAACATTCTACCCGTGTTGCTGAACTATGCAGTAGGATTTGCAACTATATTAATGCTCCTTGTGTCGGATATCTGACAGGTCTTTTACATGACATGGGAAAAGCAAATGCGAACGTACAAGCGATGCTTTCCGGTGAAAAACAAAAAGGAGGAAATCATTCCTCTGCAGGCGCCCGTTACATCTGGGAAATGTATGGAAATAATTCTGATCCTGCGGTACGATTGACAGCTAAAATGATAGCTTTATCCATTGTTTGTCACCATTCCGGCCGGTGTGATATATATTCGCCGGAGGGAAATGAAGAATGGCTGGATCGGATAATGACAGCTCAAATAGACCCATACTATGACCAAATCAAGCAAGATTTTTTTGATGAATGTGCAACAGAAAAAGAAATCGAAGATTTAATGGAAAAAGCGGCAAAAGAAGTCATTTCTTTGTTACTTACAATCCGGGAAATAGGAAAACGTAAGAATAATGAGGGGGAACTTGTTTCTACGACAACACCGATTTCTTTTATGGTGGGACTGCTTCATCGGGTCATTTTCGGAGCACTTGTGGATGCAGATTGGACAGATACATCGTGTTTTATGGAAGACAAACCGCTGCCACAGGAAATGACAGATGAAAGGCGTCAAGAAATGTGGAATGAAATATCCGGCAGAACAGAAAAATTTCTGACCAGTCTGACACCTGATAAACCTATAGATTATCTTAGGGAAGAGATATCAAAAGAATGTTTTCTTGCATCTGCAGATAATCCGGGCATTTATCGGCTTTTTGTCCCTACCGGTGGAGGTAAAACCTACTCGGGATTACGTTTTTCCATAGAAACTGCAAAAAAGCAAAATGCATCAAAGGTCGTTTATTTTGCTCCTTATAAATCAATTTTGACTCAAAATGCAGAAAGCTTCAGGAAAGTCGTGGGAGAGGACGCTTATGTACTGGAGCATCATTCTGATGTTGTGATAGAAAAAGAAGGAGAGGAAGAAAATTGGGCGGGAGCCAGAGAACGGTGGCAGGGAGTTCCTATTATTACAACGACGATGGTGCAGTTTCTGAATACGCTGTTTGCAGCACCCAGGCAAAATGTCAGGCGTTTGCCCGGACTTGCCCAATCTATATTGTTTTTTGATGAAATACAATGCTTGCCGCTGGAAGATACATATATATTTAATTTATCAATTAATTTTCTTGCCAAAGTATTAGGTTGCACCATTGTACTTTGCACAGCGACACAGCCCGCTTTAGACCAAGTCGAATATCCTCTTTTGTTTAATGAAAAAAAGGACATCGTTGAGAATTATGAGGAAAAATTCGAACAATTTAAAAGAACCCGGATTGTTTGGCAAAAAAGGCAGGGCGGGTACTCAAAAGAAGAATTGGCCGCGTTTATTAAAGAGAAACTCGAGGGAAACAAAGCTGTCTTAGTTGTCTTAAATACAAAGTCGGCAGCCGAAAAGATTTATGATGCCCTAAAGGCACAAAAGCAAGAACAGGATGAAATATATTGTCTGACTACAAATTTATGCGTAGCTCACAGAAGAGATATTATAGAAAAAATTCACCGGTATGAAATAAAAAAAGAAAAAACAAACAAAAAGTTGATTTGTGTGAGTACACAGCTTATTGAAGCGGGTGTCGACTTAAGCTTTGACTGCGTAATACGAAGTATGGCAGGATTGACCAGCGTGGCACAAGCGGCAGGAAGATGTAACCGGCATGGGGAGAGTGAATGTAAAGATGTCTATTTGATCGAATGTGATACTACCCTGGAAGATTTACGATACCTTCCATCTATTGAAAAAGCAAAACAAGCCACACTCCTTGTACTTGAAAACAATCCGGAAATAGAAGATGATTTATTATCACCTCATGCTATGGAAAACTATTACGAAAGATATTATGATAATAAAAAAGAGATGAGGTACAGATTAGTTAAAAATAAAAGAGAATCATATACTCTGTTTGATTTGCTGAGTACCAATGCAGCAGGCAAAAATGCTTTTACTGAACTGAGAGGTAAAGAAATTCCCAAAACAGATTGGTGTTTTAATCAGGCTTTCGGCACAGCGGAAAACGAATTTGAAGCAATTCCCGATGAGACTGTCCCCGTTCTTGTCCCTTATGGAGAATCCGGCAAAAGAATAATAGCCGATATCTTGGCAGAAAGGGGAAAACAGGTGCCTTATGACCTGATTCACAAAAGTCAATCCTATACGGTTGCTCTCGGACACGGACAATGTAAATCCTTAGAGAAACAGGAAGGGATTCGGCCTTATTTTGATGGCAGATTATTGGTTCTACAAGACGGTTTCTATGATGAGAATAAGGGGGTGCAGGTCAGAGGAAAAGAAGGCGATATTATTTTTGTTTGACAGGAGGTGTAAAACTTGAGATTTTCAAATGAAATTTCTTTCCGGCTATGGGGGAGATATGCATTATTCAGTGACCCGATTACGAGAGTGGGAGGGGAAAAAAGCAGCTATCCTGTTCCGACGTATCAGGCATTGAAAGGAATTATGGAAAGTTGTTATTGGAAACCGACATTTATCTGGTATATCGATGCTGTAAGAATTATGAAACCCATTGAAACGGAATCGAAGGGAATCAGACCTATTAATTACAGCAACGGGAAAAATGATTTATCGATTTATATGTATCTTACTGATGTGGAATACCAGGTAGATTTATATGTATCTTACTGATGTGGAATACCAGGTATTATGATATTGTCGCTGTTTATTCGATAAATACTGATTATTTTTTTTATCCGTCAAAAATTCGTCAAAAAAATACACGAGGAGTTTTTCCTCGTGTTTATTATTAACCGAACAGTCTCTGTATATCGTTTTTTGCTTTCTCCCTCATATCGTCTGTGTAGGAGACATAGGTATTAATAACTGTTCCCACAGTATCCCCGAGCAGAGCGGCTACTGTCTTAATGTCTGTACCTGCCGCAAGAAGTCTTGTGGCGTAGGTGTGGCGCAGACAGTGGATACCGTGACCAGTGTATTTCTTGACGATTTTTGAAATGTTGCTTACAGATTTACGGCGGAAAAGTCTGTTATCAATTTGTGCCGGATAGAGTTTTCTGTATAGCTTGATGTCCTTAACGAGGGACTTGGGGACAGGAATTCTACGGTTGCTATTATGAGTCTTGCAGGGGGTCAATGTGCGGCCGCCTTTCTCGAGTCCCATTTGCTTATTTATCGTGATTTCATGATTCTCGAGGTCTATGCAGTCATTCGTGAGTCCTAACATCTCGCCGGCTCTTATTCCCGTCTTGGCGCAGATGGCAATCTGCAAGTAATCAGAGAATTGTAATTCGTTTCTCACTCGTGCCAATAAGGACTGCAATTCGAATTCCGTTAAGACATTCAGGCTGTCTTTTGTACGGATTTTTATTTTTTTCAGATTCTCCGCCGGATTTTCTGCAATGATTTTATAATTTTTGGCATGCCGGAACAACGCCTTAGTAACTACGGTTTTTAGATTTCTGCTTTTTTCTGATCCGCCGGAACCGTCAATCCCGTGCTTGAGGTCAGAATAAGTAACATTGATTATTTTTTTGTTGTATATTTTTAAGATTTTAAAAATGGAAATATAAGTAGAACAGGTACTGTAAGAAACATGCTTGTCTTGTGCATAGATTTCAAAGAATTCGCCGACCGTTAAGCTTAACAAGTCCTTATCAGTAGTCACGTTAATCTTCGAAATCAGATTCTTTTTTGCAGTTTCCGACATGGCCTCGGCTTTTGACGGGAAGCCGCCTTTGCTTTTTTGTTTCCATTTGCCCTCTTGTTCATAGGAAATAATCAACTGCCATGCCGGTTTCTGACGTGTACCGCGGTTCCTCGTAGAGAAAGTGTATTTCATAAAAAAATCAGCTCCTTTCGAAATAAGAGCCGATTTGCTATAATAATAGACGTAATCAGCCCTTGCGTGGGGTATATTACACCTTCCCGTCAGTATGCGTCACCATACCGGCGGGATTTTTTTATTGATTTTCAATTAAGTCATAAAATACTGATTCGGTCAGTATCTGCAAGTCCTGTCCTTTTAAGATTTTTTCTTCTGCTTTTTTAACTTTCGTGCTTTTACCGTCTTTTATGGTCTTGGCATCCATATCGCCAATGACCAAGAAGTTAGTGCTTTTATTAATTCCGTTCTGACAGATTCCGCCAATGTTCACGACAATTTGTGCGGCCTCTGCCCTTGTATATTTCTCTAATGCTCCTGTGAAAACAATATTCTTTCCATAAAACATATGTGACGGGTCAATATTTTCAGGCTTGGAAACAACGATTTTCTTCAGGTCTAATCGATGATTCAGGAAGTCGGCAAGATTGATATTATTTTCTTTTATGTGGTTTCTAAAAATCTCGAGGACGTCTTTCGTGATTTCTACATCTCCGACAGCTCTATGGTGGACTTCTTGCAATTCGAAATGGTCAGCTAAATCAGACAATCTGTGGTGTGGCAGTTCGGGAAACAGACGGCGTGCCAGTCTTAACGTGTCTACATAATTATTTAGAAAGGGCATATCAAGGGATAGGAAATTTTCCCTCAAGAAATTAACATCAAAGTTGACGTTGTGACCAACAATAACCTCTCCGGAAAGAAAATCATAAAGGTCATTTGCGATGTCTTTGAATGTAGGAGCAGTGGACACCATTTCGTTGGTAATTCCCGTCAGATTCGTTATAAAGTCGTCAATCTCGATAACTGTTCCGGTATACTCTTCTATCGGCTTGATAAGTGTTGTATATTTATCTACCAATTGATTGTCTTTATACTTAAAGGCTGCAACTTCAATGATAGCGTCATCGGCAGGAGCAAGTCCTGTCGTTTCCAAGTCAACAATCGTATAATCGACGGGAATTTCAAAAATAGAAACTCCCTTGTTAAGTGCCTGTGATTTTTTGATAGGGCGTTCCGGAACAGGTTCCTTAACCGGCGCAGATTCCACAGAAACCTCTATTTTAACCTTTGCTTTATTATTGGGTATGGATTTACTCGTCGGAACATCGGCAGGCGTTGTTTTAGTCAATTTTGACAGAAATTTGAACAGTCCCATAAGAAAGCTCCTTTATAATTTACCTCTGACCTCGATGACCTTACCAAGTATTTGAATTGGTAAGCTTTTTATTTGGTCATTATTATAAACCTGCGGGGAGAACACAGACGGATTCCAACCGATTAGCGTGATGCCGTTCTCTGATTTAGTCACTTGCTTTACAGTGGCATCGTTGCCATTGACAAGAACGATTGCAACATCGCCACTATCAATGCAGGATTGCTTTTTCACAATGACAACATCGCCTTCCATTATCCGAGGCTCCATTGATTTACCTTTGATTTTTAATGCAAAATACTCGCCGTTTTTTGCCATGCTTTCTGGAATTTCTTCCCAGTCGTCAACATCTTCAATGGCCTCGATAGGGATTCCGGCGGCAACACGGCCGAGGACGGGAATGCGGATACCTTTTGCATGACGGGTGGGGGATTCTTCTTGTGATTTATTTTCTATAAGATCAGATTTTTCTATATTAAAAATATTTGCAATTTTTTCCATTGTGTTCATTCTTGGATATCTGGACCCGCTTAGCCATGAAGAAACAACAGACTTATTGACGCTTAGGCGGTTTGCTAAATCTGCTTGATTCATTTGAAAGGAATCGAGATATTTATTTAAGTTTTTTATAAATATTTTTCTATACTCTTCCATTTTTGCTCCTCCCGAATTTATTTTATTACAAATAGTGGACATTTTCAATACTGAAAATGAAAAAAGTTTACTTTAGGTATTGACAATACACTTAAAGTGAACTATAATTTGGTAAGAACAGGCAGGAAAGGAGGTTTCGTATGAAAATATCATTGAAGGCTGCTCGTGTTAATGCGGGACTTACACAGTCAGATGTTGCAAAAAAATTAAGAAAGAATAAGCAGACTATCGTCAACTGGGAGAATAGAAAGACTGAAATTGATAAGGCCAATTTTGAGGCGTTGTGTCGATTATATTCTTGCAAGATTGACGATATTTTTTTGAACTAAATGTTCACTAATAGTAAACTTAAACAGAAAGAGAGGTGAGGAAAGTGGAAATATTTATATATATAACGGCAGTCATGCTGATAACTATATTTATCAACATCACTGCCGCAGGGTGGTTAGCAATTAAGATGGCGGAATTCATGTGGGAAAAGGTAAGGAGGTTATAGACAGATTTGTCTAAAAGCAAATGTCAATTCTGTTAAATTTGCGTTATAAGTCATGAGTGAATAAGACATGTCGGAAGAACATGAGTTTGCACAAGCGGCGTCTAAGCCTTTGCAAAAGGTTGTGCGTTTAAATCTTTCCAGAGCATCTTTCTGTTTACCATGCATTATGATGTTTCCCATATTTCTGGTTGGAATGTAAAGAAGACCAAGTCGTTCCAAATTGCTTATAGAAAGGCAGTTTTCGCGATCGACTTCAGGAGTATCATCTGAAAGATATATATCGCTGATAAGTTCGAAATCTTCTTTGGTATTAGAACGCTTTATAAGGCAATACAGTAAGGTACAAGGATTGGTCATCTGGGAAAGTATACGGGCATCGTTTGGGCTCATTTGTTTGATTATCTCAACAAAAGCGTGATGTACGAAATCTTTTTTCCTTTTATCCATAGAGGCTGCAATTAGCTTTGCAAACATTTTTCGAGGAACATCTTTCTCAATGTAGTATTTTGAGGCTTCTAATGCAGGACCGAGAATACTTATATCAGGTTTCTCAATAATTTTATCTGATGGGATTTTATTTACTTCATGACTAATATCATCGGCGTATTTTTGGAAATTTGAATTTCTGCTATCAATATATTCCTGCAGGCTTTTATCCCATCGCCCGAAGGTGGCCTTCCAAAGCAGGTCGATGGTTTGAGCCGGGGCAGAAGCACCTTTTGAAAATAACAAGCTTGTAATTGCTGACACAGCTACAGTAGTAATTTCTTCCATAATAATAGCCATCCTTTCAATTAACAATATGATTCCTATCAAGATTATAAGCAGAGCGCGTAAGTAGCGCAACGGGATCGGAAAGAGGAATGACGGTTACAGGTTTGATTTTGTCGATATTAAGCACGTATAGGGAACAGCAGAAAGAGAGGCGAGAAATGACCAACATAAAAATAGACCGAACGGCAAACAAAGCCTTAAGAAACAAAGCCTTAAGGCAGAACGGATTGTCTAAGGAATTAAAACTGATGATACTGCTTGATGCGATTGCCGTTATTTGCACAATCATCAACGTAGGGCAGGTATTACAGCTGCTATGGCGGCAATAAGTGAAAGCGTAAACAAGACAAGCGAGGTGAATGAAATGGAGAATGCACTATTAACGACAAAGCAGACTTGCGAGGCGTTGAATATTTCGAGGACAACACTATGGAAACTCGAAAAGCTATACAGAATCAGGCCTGTACAGAAATTGCTACCTGTCAAGCGATACCGGCTTAGTGACGTGGAAACATTACTGAAAGGAGCGAATGCATGAAAGCATTAACATTAACCGCAATGTTGGCAGTTTCCACTCTGTGTGCAGGCGTAGCAGTGAACGCCGACCTTGCGAGAGATTACTTGTTCGCAGGGAAAAACGAATTAATCGAATACCGCAAAGAAATCAAGAGCGGAGATACGCTGTGGAATATTTGCAGCGAAATCGCCACGGACAAAGAGGACCTGCGAAAACTGGTCTGGCAATCAATGAGAGACAACAATATAACGGATCCGGCGGAATTACAACCGGGGCGAATAGTCATTGTAAGAGTAAGAGAGGCGAGAAGATGAAAAAGTATGAATTTACCGATGAAACGAAACAATTCTGCGGGATAGTTTTACATAGAATCCGTGCCGTAAGAAATTTCAGCGGCGTGAAGAAAGGGGATTTAGGCGGATTTATCGAAAGTGAGGACAACTTGTCCCACGACGGCGAAGCTTGGGTCGGCGAAAATGCAAGGGTATACGGCGAAGCTTGGGTCGGCGACAATGCAAGGGTATACGGCAATGCAGTGGTTTGCGACAATGCAAATGTTTTCCGGAACGCTCAGGTTTTTGGCAACGCAAGGATAAGCAGAAATTCTTGGGTACACGGAAGTGCTTGGGTTGGCGGCAACACAGAAACTCATGGAACTTGGATATTCGGCGAAGCAAGAATTTACAGTAACAAAGATTTAAAAGAAATGGAGATAAGAAATGAGCGAAGAATTAATAGACGGAATAGCCTATGTGGGACATCCGTTCAGCGGTAATAAGTTGAATATTGCCAAAAGCAAGGCGATTATCGAAGAGATTCATAAGAGGTATCCGTGCTTAATCTTATTAAATCCTCTAACGATTTTTTCTTACGAAAAATATTCGAGTGAGAAGAATGCATATGCCACTCAACTTGAAGATTGCTTACAGTTGCTAGGCAAAGCAGACTACCTCATTCTCTCGGGAGCATGGGAGAACAGCAGAGGCTGTCTGTGTGAATGGGGATTCGCAAAAGGCAAGGAAATTACTGTATTTGACTGGTACAACGGAGAATTGCATGAAATGTAAAAAGACGACAGATAACGGCAATTATCTATCGTCCGGGCGGAAAAATAGCATAGTTCTTTCCGCCTCCATTATAGCACAAGGAGGGAAATATGCAGTTATACAAAATGAACGAACAGCTTGAAAGATTGATTGATTCCGGCGGTTTATTTGTAGATACGGAGTCCGGAGAAGTCTTTGATGATAAAGCACTGGATCAGTTAGCCATTGATTTGGATACGAAGGTCACGAATACCGGTTGTTTTATCAAAAACATGGAAGCAGATATTGTTGCCATCAAGTCGGAAGTGGAAAGACTCAAGGAACGTCAGAAAAGACTGGAAAAGAGAGTAGAAAGTCTGAAAGGATATTTATCTTTCTGTCTTGACGGAAAGAAGTTCCACAGTCCGCAGGTAGATATCTCATTCCGAAAATCTGAACAAGTAGAAATCCTTGAAGGTTGCAAGATTCCCGATGAATATCAAAAGGTTAAAACGACGTATACGCCGGACAAGACGGCACTCAAACAGGCCATTAAATCGGGGAAAACATTTGACGGTATTTCTTTGGTAGAAAAACAGAACATTCAAATAAAGTGAGGAGGAAAATATGAACATTACAAAAGGTATCGTGCAGAGGGCGGTAAAGTCCTGTATTTACGGAGTAGAGGGCATTGGGAAATCCACCTTTGCCAGTCAATTTCCAAAGCCACTTTTTCTTGATTTGGACAAGGGAACGGCAAGGCTTGATGTAGACCGTATAGAAGATATTGCTACATGGGGTGACCTCATGAAAACGGTGCAGGACTTTGCGTATATGGAAAACAATCTGTATGAAACACTTATTATCGACACTGCGGATGCGGCTGCCCGGCTTTGCGAGAAACATGTGATACAGACGAGGGCACAAGGAAAGACAAGCATTGAAGATATTCCGTACGGCAAAGGATACAAAATGTTGGCGGAGGAATTTGCAACTCTTCTCATATGGCTTGAAGTCCTTATTGAAAAGGGGTTCAACGTTGTCATTCTTGCCCATGCCATGATGAAAACTATTACAAAACCTGATGATGACGGGCAGTATGACCACTGGGAATTAAAACTACCGGGGAATACATCAAACAAAATCGGGCCGTTGGTCAAAGAGTGGGCAGACTTACTTCTCTTTGCAGATTTTAAAACAATCATCGTGACCGACGGACTAAAAAAGAAGGCACGGGGCGGAAAACGTCTTATGTATGCATCGCACACGCCTTTTGCCGACGCAAAGAACCGTTTCGGACTTCCGGATCAGATGCCGTTTGATTATACGGAAATCGAGAAAATCATTCCTCGCCGGGGAGAAACGAAAAAGATAGAGGATGACAAGCCGCCGGTAAAAAAACAAACACGGAAGAAAGGCGAGAACCGTACAAGTGATAAAGAGAAGGACAAGGGAATTTCCGCCCTTAGACTTCTAATGGCAGATTCGGACATCTCCGAGGAAAGAGTGAGGGATGCCGTCACGCTGGCAGGTAAATATCCCGAAGGAACGAAGATAGAGGATTATGACTTGCCATTCATCCAAGAGGAATTAATTGCAAAGTGGGAAAAGTTCTCCCAGTTTGTGAATGAAAACATACCATTTTAATTATTTATCACTATTAATCATATTCAATCATATTCAATCATTTAGGAGGACATTATGGAAAACACAAAAGAAAACACAGGGATTGCAGGATTTGTAGCAATGGGAAAAGAAGTCATGGATTGGGACGCCAAGTTGGTGGAAGAAAGCGGCGGACAATCATTATTCCGTTTACTGCCCGAAGGCGAATATGATTTTGAAATAGAGGACTTGGAAAAGCAGTATGCGAAAAGCGGCGCTCCCATGATTTTACTCAAATTAATTATTTTACCGGAGAATGGACAAAAAGCACGGGTGGATGACCGACTGGTACTGACACCGAATTCACGTTGGAAATTGAATCAGTTTTTCAAAGCTATCGGACAATTCGAGGATGCCGTCAAAAACGGAATGAATTGGGACAAAGCCGTATATGGAAAAGGGCGCTTAGTTTTAGGACATCGGACATATGACGGCAAAGAATACAATCAGGTTAAAGCATATGTGATTCCGTCTGTTCCGGCGGTAGAAAAAGGGAAGAGTGCGGGATGGTAAATCAAAGTGGAAAAATTCAATTTAGTTCCCTTGTTAGATTTCATTCATCCTGACACTTCGTATGAAACATGGGTGAATGTAGGGATGGCTCTCAAGTATGAGGGCTATCCCCTATCTATATGGGAAGAATGGAGTCGCAAAGGTAGCAAGTTCCACGAAGGCGAGTGCAAGAACAAGTGGAAGTCATTCGGGCATCAAGACGGCAGACCCGTCACGGGTGCAACGATTACACAGCTTGCGAAATCGAACGGCTGGAACGGTAATGAAGCCTTAGACTGGAATGCCCGGCTCGAGGATGTGGATGACCTCGTCATTGTGGATACGACGTCCCTTGATGTGGATGAATTTCATCAACCGTCTTTAGAGGAATGGCAACCGGTAGAAGACGCTATCCGATATTTGAAAGCTCTTTTCCGTGAGGATGACCATGTCGGTTTCGTAACGAAATGTTTCCCGAGAGAAGAAAACGGGATTACAAAGTATGTTCCGGGCAACAGCGGAGTATTTCATCTCACTTGCGGAGAGTTAATTGAAAAGCTTAAAAAGTACAGAAAGATAGAGGATGCTTTCGGTACGGTTGACCCTAAGGGCGGGGCATGGATTCGGTTCAATCCTTTGGACGGCGAGGGCGTACGGGACAGAAATGTCACTGATTACCGGTTTGCTTTGGTGGAATCTGATTCTCTCGAGCTGGCGAAACAGGTTTCTATTCTTCGGGAAATGGAACTGCCCATTGCAGCACTTGTTTATTCCGGCGGGAAATCGGTTCATGCGATTGTCCACATCGATGCGGACACCAAAGACGAGTACAAAAGCCGTGTCAACAAACTCTATGAAATATGCGACAAAAACGGTCTAAAAATTGACATACAAAACAAAAATGCGTCAAGACTTTCGAGACTTCCCGGGGTAATGAGAGGAGAGAACAAACAATTCCTCATTGATACCAACATCGGGAAATCAAGTTATCAAGAGTGGTTTGACTGGCTGCAAGAAGAAGCAGACAATCTTCCCGATTTCGTCAATTTCGGCGAAGCGTTGGAAGAGGGATTGCCACCATTGGCGCCTGAACTCTTTGAAGGACTTTTACGGCAAGGACACAAAATGCTGATATCCGGTCCGTCAAAAGCGGGAAAGTCCTTTGCACTGATTGAACTGTGCATTGCTATTGCCGAGGGCGGTTCGTGGTTTGGCTTTCCCTGTAAGAAGCAAGGAAAGGTCCTCTATGTGAACTTAGAAATCGACGAGGCATCCTGCCTTGACCGTTTCGACAAAGTCTATGCGGCATTGGGTATGACTCCGGAGCATGCAGAAAACATAAGAATATGGAATCTGCGTGGCGAATCAATCCCTTTAGAAAAACTGGTGCCAAAGTTAATACGGCGTATACGCAAAGATGAATTCGTAGCCATTGTGATTGACCCGATTTATAAGGTCATTGTCGGCGATGAAAACAGTGCAGGCGATATGGCCAAGTTTTGTAACCAGTTTGATAAAATCTGTAAATCTTTGGGATGTTCCTGTATATATTGTCATCACCATTCCAAAGGAGCGCAAGGAAACAAGCGGGCAATGGACAGAGCAAGCGGTTCAGGAGTGTTCGCTCGTGACCCGGATGCCTTACTGGATATGACACCCATTATGGTGGAGGATGAAGCCTATGACGGCAAGACGTATTTCAAAGTATCGGGAATACTCCGGGAGTTCCCTTCATTTCGTCCCTTCTCCGTGACATATGAATATCCGATTCACAAGATTGACACGACGGGATTTCTGAACATGGCCGCACTGGAAGGAACGTCGCAGGGCGGACGGGTCAAAAGCATAAAGATCAGAGCCGGAAAGAAAACGGAACGGCAAGAGCAGATGAGGCTCTTTATTGAAGAAGAATTGCAAGCCGGAAGGAAAATCACAACAGGCACTTTGGCAGAACGATTCAATATTGCATTGTCAACAGCACAGCAAGATTTCAAAGCAATTAATTCACAAAAGCTTGTTTTTGAAAAAGACGAAAAGGGCAACATTTTTTTGAAAGATATTAAGTGAAGATTTCAGTGACGATTTGTATATAAGATATAAATCATCACTTGAATTTGGACCGGTTGTTGTGGGTGAGGGAAAAGAGATTTGACAATTTCTCTTTTCCTCTCCCCTTACACAAAACCTTTATACAAATCCTTACAAATTGTAATCAGTTGAAACAATCAAGAAAGGAGCAATAAGGAGCAATATGGAATTTATCGTTGAGGGAGAACCGCAAGGCAAGGCAAGACCAAGGTTCAGTAGAAGAAGCGGAACGGTTTACACACCGTCTAAGACCGCAAGATATGAAAAAAAAATCCGGCAAGCATTTCTTGCTGCCGGTGGAAAAATGATTCCCGAAGGTAGCTATGCGATAGTGATTATGAATGCGTATTTCGAGATACCGAAATCATACGTCAAAGGAAAGCGGCTTGCATGTGAACGCAATATTAAAAGACCGGACAAGAAGCCAGATATAGACAACGTGGTAAAAGTGGTATTAGACGCGTTGAATAAGGTTGCCTATGCAGATGATAAACAGGTAATAGAAGTCTTCTGTCGAAAGTGGTATTCGCGCAGCAGTGGTTTTATAACAGTACAAATACTGGAGGTAAAAGAATGAAAGGACTGGAAATCGGCGATAGGGTTGAAGTTCTTAGAAATGGGAATGGGATAGACGCAGGGACAAAGGGAACGATTATAGAGATAAGTGACTATATCATAGGCGTTGAATTTGACGAATATGAAGGCGGTCATAGTTGTGGCGGAAAAGGCAAAAAAGGACATTGCCGATGTATTAATTCTGAGTTTTTAAGAAAGATAGAAGAAAAAGAGGTAGAAAAAATGAGTGATTTTAAGATTGGCGATAGGGTAAGGATTATTTCTGACCCGAAATTCATCGAATTCACCGGAGAGAAGTCTATAATCGGAATGACGGGAACAGTAAAAGAGTTAGATGAAACTTGTGTGGGCGTAGAATTTGATGTTTATATGGGTGGACACAACGGAAGTTGGAAAGGGAAAAACGGGTATTGTTGGTATATACCATACGAACGCTTAGAAAAAATTGAAGAAACGGAAGAAGAAACAACAGAAGAAGATACAGAAGAAGAAACAAAAGAAGAAGTGAAAGAAGAAACAAAAGCAGACACACTTGAACAAAAAATCCTGACGGCGTTGAGAGAAGAAATCGGCGTTGATATAGGCGAAGAGTTTGATGTTTACGAAAACGGAGAAAAGCAATGGACATGCAAGTTTGATGAAGTCGGGTTTTCCCACGAGATAGATGATGAATTTCGGGAATCGGGACTTTGGAAACAGATTGTCTGTAAATTTCACAGCTACCAATTCAAGAAAAAGCCGTTTGTTCCGAAATACGGAGAAGATTATTTTTTCTTGACAATAAACAATCGCTGTAACGATAACAAGAATATATTTTTTGGTGTTAAAACAGATACATGGGTTGGCGTTGGAATAGATTATGGAAGATTAGCACTTAGAAATGTATTTAAAAGTTCAAGTGAGGCACTTGAAAACAGGGATAAATTAAAGGAAAGATTGAATGAGTTGAGAAGAGGAGAATAGACATGGAAAACAAAGAAGAATGGATTGTGTTTTTAGATAAACACGATATTCCCGCAGAGCAGAATGCTTACAGAACAAGAGAAGAAGCTATAGCGGCGGGAAGAAAAGAAATTGAAAAAATTAGTGCTAATTTCTATGTGGGAAAAGTGGGGAGACCTAAACCGGGTTTATTTGCAGACAATATTATTGACGATTTGATTAGCGATGCCGAAAGTATGTACGGAGATATGGCAGACAATTTTCTGGAATATGTATCTGAAAAACATAAAGAAGAATTAGAGGTAGAGGTTAATAAAGTGATTCGAAAATGGATAGACGACCATGATTTCATGACATGTGGGTTATTGGTCGAAAAGATTGAGAAAATAGAGGTATAGACATGGAAGAGCTGTTACAGGTCGTTACTACTGCGGCTGTGATATATCTTATGTGGAAGATGGACAGAATGATGAGGTAGAAACATGAAAATACTGGATGCATGCTGCGGAGCAAAAATGTTTTGGTACGAAAAGAAACTGCCCTTCGTGACGTTTCAGGACATCCGCGCAGGGATAAAGGAATATTCCGGTGGAAGAAAAATAAGAATAGAACCGAATCATGTTGGAAACGTAACAAGTATGGATTTTGCAGATGAAACGTTTGACCTTGTCATTTTCGACCCGCCACATATGATTCGGGCAGGGAAAACATCATGACTTAACATCAAGTACGGTAAGCTACCGGAGGAATGGGAGAGTTGGATGGCGAAAGCATTTGCCGAGTGTTTCAGGGTATTAAAAACCGATGGAATACTTGTATTTAAGTGGAACTCCACACAGATACCATTTGCCAAAGTCATAAAGCTATCCCCGTACAGGCCGATTCTCGGTGACCAAAGGGCAAGTACAAGGTGGACTATATTCGTCAAGGCTGAAATGCTAAAGGAGAAAGAATGGCAGAAGGAATGAAGCGGAACGTATTCTATAATGGTGACCCGACTTATGAGGGAGCGAGCAAGGCTATCAACAGAGAAGCAAGAGAGCGTGAATATTCGATACGATGTTTCTTTGAGGGCTTGAGGAGTGACGGCAACAAGATACAATCTTTAAGGGCAATCATAGAACAGTACCGGTTAGACCTATCAGGACTATCTGCGTGTCGATATGACAAAGAGCCTGTGTCCGGTAGCCATGCGTCGGACTTGTCTGATATCCTCATCAAGATAGAGGAGAAGTTGAAGAGCCAGCACGAGCAGTTAATCAAGCTGTATAACTCGCTGGCAGACAAGCGTAGCCAAGCTTACAAGTACATCGCTATGGTCAACAATGAAGAGAAACAATCAATCTTACTTGACAGATACATCCGATGCGCAAGCTGGGAGAGAATCGCTCGTGAACATCATTACGATAAACGTCACTGTATCCGATTGCGTGACGAAGCGTTCCGGTTGATTTCTAAAGATGTCACTAAATGTCACTTTTGAAAGTGTTATAATGATAGTGTGAAAGTATGCACAAAGACCGTCCGTAATTGGGCGGTTTTTTCATGCAAAAATAAAATTTTATTGATATACCTATGGGGGTATCTTTGAGAATTCCGGCCCCGTCTGCGTCGTATCGACGGAATAATTTTCTTCTTTTCTCATCGATAATTTTAGGAAAAATGAGGACAAAATGACAGAATCTGCCAGAAATCGTGCTATAAAAAAGTTAAATAAATACATTTGGACAATGAAACATCAGTGCGAGTCTATAACTCAGATAAACGCAGAACTCATCATGCAGTACTGCAGATTCGTCGTGTTGTCAGAAGAGGTCAGTATTGAAATCACGAACGGCATCGGGAAGATGACATCGGATGCACTCGAGGACAAAATCAAAATCTATGAAAGAATCAATAAACTGACACTGAATCTGTATAAAGTGTTGAAATTCGACGAAATCAAAGACGAATTGGCGGATTATGGCAATCCGTTTACCAAAGTTTTTAATGAGGCGAAAGACGATGGCGATTTTTAAACGCTGCAACCGTTGCCATGAACTTTACGAAGGCGAACGCTGCCAAAAATGCCACACGAAAATATCAGTCGCCTATCAAAGACGAAAACTGAAAGAGAACGAGAACCTGAAAAGATATCATTCACGGGTATGGCAGCGTTGCAGACAGGAAGTCATCAATAAGTACCTCGGTTATGACATATGGCTTATGGGAGTGGGAATTGTGCGGGCGTGCAAGCCTGCGTACATTCATCACATCGTAGAAAGAGATGAAAATCCTGACTTGTTTCTTGATGTTGATAATCTGATTCCCGTCAGTCATGCGAGCCACGAAGAGATTCATAAGTGGTATGACGGCGGTAAAAGAGAAGAGGCTATTGCACGCATAGAAAAAGGGAAAGCAGAGTTTACAAGGAGATTCCATGATAGTTGAAGATGAGTTAAAATTGATAACCGTACCGGCGGAGCTGAACGAATTTATCGGCGACTATTACAAGGCCTTGACGAAACGTGCTGATATGGATTTAGTCGGTGAATCGGAATTCCGATGTTTCAAGCGGTTCATTGATATGTATAACTCAGGGAAATACCGATTCGCTAAAAAAGCAATGCAGAGGCTATTCCAATTTCTGAGTATGTTGACTTACATAGATGAGGACGGCAGACCAAAAAGACTGAAACTCTATCCGACACAAAAATTCATCATGTGCGGCATATTCGGCTTACGGTATAAAGACGGCCGATACTTGGTCAATACATCGAATCTCTATGTGGCAAGAAGAAACGGGAAATCGTTTCTGTTATCGGCGGTACTCCACTATTTGGCCGGTATGAGTAAGTTTAGAAATGAATTAATCGTACTTGCAAGCTGCAAAGGGCAGAACGCGACAATCTGTTTCAACGAGTTCTGCAAGTTCATTGATAATGATTCACGGCTTGCGGAAACATTTTCAAACGTGAACCGCACGGCTTGCTGGGCAAAGAATAAGTTCACCGGTAACCGGATAGAAATGTTCCGTACCGGCGGAGCAAGCAAGAAAACACTTGACGGATATACAAACAAAGTGGCCGTCATCGATGAGGAAATGCTCTGCGATGAGATTATCACAAAGACAATTCAAGACGGGCAAGCACATTTCAAGGACTCCCTATTGGTTACCATGAGTACGGCACAATTCGAGATTGGCGGAGATAATCACAAAAAATGGTTAACGCTTAGAAAGATGTTATATGAAAACGACCTTCCGGATAATCTGTTTTTATTCTTAACAGAGCCTGACGATGATGAAGTCAAAGCGAAAGACTATACAAAAATAGATGTATGGGGAAAGGCCAATCCCGTTTTACTATTCGAGAGCGACGGTTTTACCATAAAAGAACACATCAAACGAAAATACATGCAAAAGGCCAAAGAAGCCACTGCAGAAAAGGGATTCGCACTTCAATCTTTCGTTACGAAACAATGTAATACGTGGTACTCCGCCGGTGACCGTAGCATTTGTACTTACGACCAGCTGAAAGAGTGTGGCGTATCCTATAGCTTCAATGATGTCATAGAGAAAGGCTATAAAGACTGGTATATAGGAATGGACTTGTCGCAAACGCTTGATTTGTCCAGTGCGTTCTTATGCACATTCGTCGGGGAGAATAAGAAAGGCCGACTGTTGCAATACGGGAAAGCTTATGACCATCCGCGATTATTCTTTAAAACTCTTTCGTGGATGCCGGCAAACAAATTGCAAAATCACATAGAAAAAGACAAGTTCAGTTACTACGATTACGTAGACACTGAACTATTTTTGTGCAACGGCGCCGGTGGTGAAAATATCGATACCAATCAAATATATCAGCAATTGAAACAGATACGCGGTGAATATGACTTGCATTTTGTGACTATTGCGGCTGACCCGTACAACATCGCAGGGATACAAGAAAAGCTGGCGGATATGTGCGACACGTTCATATTGCAAAATCAAAGTCCAAAGGCACTTAGCCAATACATCGAATCATTTAGTCAGTACTTCAAGGACGGTATCATGGCTTACCAAAAAGGCCATGAAGACATATTCGAAAAAGCAGTGACCAATGCACTATTGGTACGGAATAATACTGGATTTTACTCGGTGGAAAAAATCAGTCTACGGGCAGACAGCAATATAAGAATAGACCCGCTCGACGCAGGAATCACGGGGTTCATTGCTCCGTTTATTGATTTTAATAATGATACACCGACAGCTGATGATCTCGTCGATGATTGGCTTGACGATTTAAGAAATAAAGGAGTGATGGGATGATTAACGTTGAACAAGTCCGGGAATATTTAAGGATTCCCTATGCAGACGATGACAGTTTTATAGAACGAATCATTAAACAGGGATATGACTATTTGAAAGACGCAATAGACGATTATGAAGCACTATATGCGGAGAACATAACATTTTCAGGCAAGTGTGACATGTGGGTATTAACTCATTGGATACCGGGTGCCTATGACCAAAGAGAAGGAATGTTCACGGGCAAGCCCGAAATGGATTATGCAGCACGCGCGATGATTACTCAATTGCAGTTGTACAGAAAGGACTAAAAATCATGGAACTTAGAATCACAGGAGAAATATTTGATACAGAGGAAACCGTCAAGGCCATTCAGACCGCTACAGAAGATATTGACTTGTATATCAATTCACCGGGCGGAGATGTATTCGCCGGGTTAAATGTTGTGAACGCAATTCAGAAGTCAAAAGTACAGGTCACGGCTCATGTAGAAGTCATGGCAGCTTCTATTGCAGGAGTTATTGCGCTTGCTTGCGACAAGATTGAAATCGATAAAAACAGCCTTATTATGCTGCACAACTGTTGGACTATTTCCAGTGGTAATAAAAAGGCACTGGAACAGGACATAAAAGCAATGGAAGCTATCGATAACATCTTACACAACATCATCAGCGAGAATTCGACAGACGATACCTTAATTGCACAAATCGAAGAGGGCGATGTATGGCTCACAGGCGAGGAAGTCGCAGAGATTTTTACCAATGCAAAATTAGTTGACCTCAAGAAAGACTACGCTCTCTGCGCGTATTCTTCACTGGTCAATTTGGTTAAAGAAAACAAGAAACTGAAAGCCGAGGAAGAAGAATCGGAAGAAGAGAAAGAAACAGGGAAAGAAACAGAAGAACAGACCGAAGAACAGAAAGATGATCCGGAACAAAAACAGGAAGAAGAAAACCCGGAAGAAAAAGATGAAGAACAAGAAGAACAAGAAGAACAAGAAAAAAAACCGGAACAAGAAGAACAAAAGCAAGAAGAAACAGAAGAAAAGAAGAAAGAGGACTACAAGGTCAGCGACAAGCTCAAAGACTTGCTTGAAAAAGCGGGAGGAATCTGATGTTTGAAAGCTTAAAAAATTATTTTACGGGGAGCGTATGGCGGCAATCGTCAACGCGAACGCAGATATTCCCTGTCGGTCAAGGGCGACGAATCAATGTTGATGCCAACGGTGACCTCATTTATTCGACTTGTATAGAAATACTGGCACGACAGATAGCACAAAATGAATGGGGACTATATGCAAAGGGCAACGATGAAGCAGGCGGACTGGCGGCTAAATATTACCGTGCATTGAATTTAGAACCGTATCCCGGAATCTCTGCTTATGATTTTTGGGAATATATGGAGAAAATGAGGCTCGGACATGGGAATGCCTATGCGTATATCCATTTTGACGAGAAAACAACAGCGCTTGACCGTCTGATACCGCTTGACCCCGCCGGAATGCATGTCTACTGGGACAACGCCAATATCCTTGAAGGAAAGCGAAAAATTATCTATGAGTATCGCGACACCGTCAGTGGAGAGACCTTTCTATTCCTTCCGGAGGAAGTGCTGCATCTGAAATCATTCTCACGAAACGGCATTGTGGGAGTTCCCGCAATAGATGTTCTGATGTCTACGCTCCGTAGTAATGCCGAAGTAGAATCGGCTCTTAGAACGTCAGTAGAAAACGGTTTCAGCGGGACAATAGTCCTATCCTATACATCTGACTTGTCACGAGAAAAACAAAAACTGCTGCAAGACGGCGTAAAGGAAATGTTAAGGAGCGCCGACAACACGATATTACCACTGCCCGCAGGCATGAGTGCGCAAAACATCAGTAATGACATCAAGTCGTATTTCGACACGCTTAAAACGACGAATTCACAAGCAATCAGCAGTTTCTTTGGAATTCCACTGGCAATGCTTAACATCGTCGGCGGTGCAGGAATGGCAACATTTTCAACGAATCAAATGATGTCGTTTTATAATCACACGATAATTCCGATTATCAAGCGGTATAGCATTGAATTGACTGTGAAACTGCTTACAGAAAAGCAAAGCGTAAAAGGATACCGATTCAAAACATCTAACGATGTCTTTGACTTTCTTGATGCACAAGCAAAAGCAAGTGTGCTTAGTGCTTACACAGGAGCTGGAATTTTAACAGCAAACGAAGCTCGCGCGTCAATCACTTATCCGAGGAGCAATGACCCGAACGCCGACAAGCTCACACAGCGTGGCGGGACTGGCGCACTCGGGGATAGTGCAGACAACGAGGGCGGAAAGGAGGGAGAAAATGGTATTGGATAAAGTCGTAAAAATGAAAATCGGAAAAAAACAGTACAATCTGTCCTTCCCGATTTCTACGATATTCGAGCTTGAGGAAGAAATGAATCAAGGGTTGATGAAGGTTATCGCACGGATACAAGAAGCAAAAATTAAGGATATATACACCTTATTCAAGTGGGCAGTCATCGGTGGTGGACACGAATTAACCGAAGAAGAGATTCAAGCGCTCTTCTTAGAAGCAGTAGACGAGGCAGGATATGAAACATTAGTAACGAATATTCTCAATGCAGTCGTTAAATCGGGTATCATAGGCGGTCAAAAAAAAATCAACGCAGCGCTGGCGGCCAAAAAGGAATAGCTTACACAACAGCTTATCAACTCCTCGAACAGCTCGAGAAAATCGCACTTGGGGAATTGAACTTGACACCTAAGCAGTTTGGAGAAATGACCGTTGCGGAAATTGATGCCATGTTTGACGGCTATTTGCGCAGGCGGGAACAGCTTGAGGACTTGTTTATCGTTAATTGTGCTTTACCGACTTACAGAGGAGCTTACGGCAGGAAAGCACCGACTTATAAAAAATTGACGGCCTATAGACAAAACAATCAAATCACAGGAAGTATCGACACGGAGACAGCCGATTATTGGCGGTCTTTTTTTAATGAAGAAAGGAAGAAAGATGTTAAAAAGCTTAGAACTCAAAAACGAGGTCAAAGAGCTGCGAGACAAAATCAACGGCCTCATCGAGCAAAAAGCGGAAGTCCCGCAGGAATTGCAGACGGAACTGGCCGACAAGCTCGAACAGTACGAAGCACAAGTAGAAATCGAATCTAAAAACAAAATTGCAAACAAAGGAGAAGAAACAATGGACAGAAAAGTATTCAACAAAGCACTGAAAAATTATTTAATGGGAATTCACAACGAAGAAACAATGCAGGTATTCAACGCTGCAAAAGGAAACAACGGAGCAGTCACCGCAGACGGCGGCGCACTCATTCCGGAAGAACTCCTCGCATTGCGTGAAAACAACGGAATCAATAACGATCTCCGTAACGTTGCAACGACCGTTCCTGTTTCCACTCGCGCAGGCTCTGTACCGACAATCGACTATGGTCAGAAACTCGAACTCGTTAATTTCGATGAAAACAATGAAATTGCCGAAAAGAAAGCAGTATTCGCATCCGTAAAATACAGCCTTGCATCTAAAGGCGCTATTATTCCGGTTTCCCGCGAACTCTTGATGGACGCTAACACCGATGTTGTTTCCATTATCGGAAATCTTTTCAACCGTGTATATCTGAAAGATGTTAATAAATCTATCCTCTCAGAAGCCGCTAAAGGTGCAACCTCTAAGAGTGTCACAGCATTGGCAAGCAAAGCAGGACTTGACGCAATCAAACAGGCAGTCATTTCCCTTCCGCTTGATGCAGGCGGCAATGCAACAGTCGTTATGAATCAGTCTACCTTTGCTGCACTCGCAGTCGTAGCCGACAAACAGGACAGATACCTCCTCGTCCGTGACGCTAACAACGCGACAATCCGTGAAATTGAGGGACGTCCGGTTATCGTTGTAGAAGATGATGAACTTGCGGCAAACACTGTACTCGTCGGCGACTTCCGTGCGATGTATCACATTGCTTATCCGGAATTGGAAGTTATGGCAGACGAATCGGCAGGCTTCACCCGCAACTCCGTTCTCGTTCGTGCAGTATGCCGTTTCCAAGACATTAACACCTACGACAAAGCATTTGCAGTAATCAAACAGGGCGCTTAATAGCTCCCTTTACTTGGTGGTGGTGCGGTGGAACACCTCCGCCACCGACCACCACAATATTGTTTTAGGGAGGAATCATGTTTAAAAGAAATCCAGGAAGATTCACTCACAAGATTACACTGATGAAGCCGTCAAAGCCGAAACGTGACGAACTCGGGGGATTGTCGGAAACGACCTATGAACCGGTCATTGAACTGTTTGCAATGTGCGAGCAAAAAGACCAATCAAGACAGCCGTTCGTCGGGGACTATGTCACAGCAGACACGAGATATTTCGTGTTCCGTGAAATCCACGAGCCTATCGATACTTCATGGCGACTCCAATATCTCGATTTCACATATCTGATTAACGAAGTCAAACTCATAGACGAAAGCAGACCCTATTTCATTCAAGTCACGGCTACGGCCGTCAATGCGGGGGGTGGAATCATATGAACTACAAATTACCGTTTTACGCAGTCAGTAAGGCGATATACAACGCTCTAAGTAAAAAAGGGCAGTTGGAATGGTTCGATTCCGCCGTACCGATTGAAGAAATCGAGGACTACTTCAAAAGGCAGGCAGAATTCGCTTATGGGATATTTGGAGCGGCCAATGCAGACTGTGTGGCCAACAAAGACATGGCGACATGGGACACGTCGATTAACCTTGAGGTCTATAGCAATTACAAAGGCCGAAAGGTCGTCGCACAGAAGCTTGAGCAATTGCTCAATTACCTAAGCAGTGACGACGGCTGGGAACTGCTCCAAAAAACGCTTAACGGCGAGGGATTTGCTCTCATTTCCATGAACGTGGGGACAATGCGCTTGAATCTGCCGATTTACTCGGATAATGGAGTCTGGCAGAGCGGTTCAACATCAGTAATTTTCAGAGTAGGTCAATTAACAGAAAGGAAATAAAAATGGCAGGAATCACAATTGCTAAAGAAAAATATCCGCAATTCGACGCCGGAACGGGCGTTAGCGGAAAAAGAGAAGTCATTTACTTGAATTACGGAGAATCTGCAACGGCAGCACTCCCGAAGTGGACACTGCTCGGCGGGCTGACAAGCCACACAATCTCGCTTAGTACTGAAGTTTCCACGGTGCAGACGAAAGACACGGGTTACTGGGCAAGCGGAGCAGTTACCTCCAAGTCTTTGGAGCTTTCCGCAGACGTAGTATTCCAGAGGGATAACGAAGCACAGGCGGCTATCGAGGAATTCGTCTACAACGACGATATCACCGCAGAGAAGAAAGCACTCCAGTTCGCTATCGTGGACTTGGACACAAAGGAATACACAGTCGTTACTGCGATTCCCTCTTCTTGGGAAAAGACAGCAGAATCCGAAGACCTGATTCAGAAGTCCTTATCCGCAACATGCGTGGGCGCTCCTGAAAGAAAAACAGGATTCAAGGGTTAATAGATTAATGGGTATAGTCCGTCGGTGCTTTCCGGCGGACTTTTTTCCCATACAAGGGATAAGACATGACATTTGAAGAATTGACTGTAAAAATACAGGAATTATCGGGTAAAGGCTTTTATGAGGCAGTTATCCGGGCAACTGAAAGGGCAAGAACAGATACAAGGTTATTTATAGCGAGAACACACCCCAAGACAGCATTCGGCGGTAAGAAATTAACGCAGGGCATGTTCATTCGTGGTAAGTACACAATTGGCGTTAATGCGATAGATACGACGATTTACGCGAACTACTTCGCAAGGTGGTATAACACAGGCGCTTTCGGCCGAGCAATCAGAGCAAGCGGCAAAAGAAAAGGTATGAAAGGCACAAAATATCCTGCAAGAGGAGATTACTTTGGAAATAACAAGAAGGCGATAGAAGACTATTACGCCGGATGTGTAGATAGATATTTAGCGGAAGAAATCAAGATTTAAAGGCGGTGATGATAAATGGCAGAAGCAAAGATTAATATAACAGCCGAGGCACACGACGAAGGCGTAAAACGGCTCAATACCGCACTGGCAGAAGGTCAGCAGGCAGTCAAGGCCATGCAAAAAGAGCTGAAAGACCTTGAAAAAGCAACGGCTAACGGGACAAAAGCCACTGATGAACAAGCATCGGCGATGCGCAGACTCCAACAGTCCATTAACGAGCAGAAACAGGTCAATTCCCAATATAACAAATCAATCAACGACACCTTAAAAGGTTTCAACAGCCTTTCTAAGGGTGCAGACACCGCCGGAAGCTCCGTAGGGACACTTGCTGCAAAATTCCTCGAGGGGACAGGCCATGCGAGTGGATTCTCAACGGCATTGACCGCTCTTACCGGCGGGCTGTCGGGACTGGCAACCGCTATCATCGGCGGGGTAGTCGTCGCAGCGGGTGCAATGACTGTCGGGTTCGCCAGTGCAGGGGCAGGCGCGCAGCAGACCGTCGCACATTTCGGAGCGATGAAAAACAGTGTAGACGATGCAGTTACGTCTTACCGTATATTCAATGACCTCACAAGAGATTCGACATATGACCCGGGGCAACTGGAGGATATGCAGAATCGGCTCATGGGACTCGGCTATTCGGCAGCAAACGCAGCCGACCTGATTCGTCTGTGTGGTGATACGGCTGCAGGACTCGGGAAAAAAGCACCGGAAGCACAACAAATGGTGGATGCAATCTCAAGATTGCAGGCAACAGGTGAGGTTTCCAGTCGTCAGCTTATCGCCATGAAAACCGCAGGACTTGACCTGAATAAAGCCTTTGAGTCTCTCGGAATGACGGGCGATGAAGCCATGCAGGCCGTAGAAGACGGCACAATGGATTCGCAGACTGCAATACAAGCATTAACAGGCTATATGCACGAGTTTGACGGTTCAATGGCCAAGTCAAAGCAGAACATCATCGACCAGTGGGGAGATATCACAGGCAACCTCGGTGCATGCTGCGCAGAAATTGGACTCGGAATTATGGAAGCATTCGACCAATCTGAAATCATCCAGTTATTAATGGACTTCACAGAAGATTTACTCTCAATGGTCAGAGATAACGGAGTCAGTATATTCAGAGATTTCGGGGATATTGCAAGCTACGCACTGTCGCTTATCGGCGATGTACTCGAAATCATCATCAACGCCGTTAAAGTATCTATTATGCTATTTCATAAATTTTATGAAGGATGCTGCGAAATAGGGGTTAAAATTGCAAACGCACTATCCCCGATACTCTCTCCGCTTGCTCAAATATGGAATATCCTTTCAAAGATTTTGCATGGCCTCGGTCAAAAAATCTCTGCAGGTATAGACGACGGTTGGGCGGCAACATTCGGTACAGGCGCTAAGGCGGAAGGTTCACGGGAGAATCATTTCGTCAAAACGCAAAGAAAGAGTACAGGCAGAGCCGGAGGCGGAGGTGGTGGTGGCGGAAGCCGTGCAAGTTCCGGAAGCTCGAAACCGTCACAGGCAGAACGCGAAGAAGAAAGACAAGTTGACGCGCTCATCAAGAAATACACCGATGCGGATAAGCAGAAACAGGCACTCGCAAAGTCTACACTGGAGCTGGCCAAAGCTAACGTCAATATGCTTGTCGGCGAGCAGAAGAAGCAGGAAGAAAACAGAATCTCGCTGCAGGCATTGGCCGATGCACATTCGACTCTCATGAAAGGCTGGGAAAACGAATTAGAGGTTGCCAAGAAGATTAATGACGAGGAAACAAGAAAAGACGTCATCAAGGCAATCAATGACCAAGTGACAGCAGAGAACAGGCTCTACGAGGCTAAGGTCAAGGCTCAACAGTTCCAATTCAACCTGAAAGAAAATCAGGAAGACACTAAGAATCTTATTGATCAGATTCTCGGCACAGAAGATGAAGCAAAACAAAAGATAGATAAAATCAAAGAAACGCTGCAAGAAAGCTTACAAGACATTGACGTAGCAGTTGCCAATCCTGACGAGGGCGAGCAGCTGAACAACATGGCCAAGCTCTTACAGATGACACCGGACGCACTCGCAGAGGAGCTGGCGCTCAAAGGGCAGACCTTAGCAGAATTCGCGGAACAATATAAAACAACATTGGCGGAAGCATCGCAAGCGGAGATTCAGCAATTGTCCGTCGCTGACCAATGGGCAAAGAAAACGCAGGAATATTGCACACAAGTCGGTCAATCAATGGGTTCTGCTATGGCCGATTTTATCAAAGGGAATAAATCGGCCAGTCAAGCACTCGCAGATTTCGCAAGAGGCTTGATTAATAATGCAATCTCTATCCTTTCTGAATGGCTCGGCGTATTTGCAATTTATTCGGCATTCCCTACACTGGCAAGCGGTATGACACCGGCCGACATGGCAAACAAAACAGTATTCGGCATACAGAAAAAGGCAACAGGCGGATACATCACCGGTGCGGGTACGGGAACAAGCGATTCTATTCCCGCCATGCTTTCCAATGGGGAATATGTGCTGCGCTCATCGGCAGTAGACCGTATCGGCATCGGAACACTGAATGCCATGAATGCGGGCGCCGTTCCTCAGTTCTCAGAGGGCGGTTCTGTAGGCGATGTTGTTTCCGGCGGTAATAATAGTGTGAATTTGTCAGTTTCGGCCGTAGACGCAATTTCTTTCCGTGACTTCCTGAGGCGTGGCGGACTGTCGGAACTCAAGCAAGAATTGTTTGAAAACACAAGGAATTTTGCGACAGAAAGCGGGGTATGGTAATGAGAAAATTCCCGAAACTCAAGAAGTTCAGTTTCACAAGCACGAAAAAACAGAAGTGGAACACAAGAATACAGATGTCAGGAAGCGGGAAAGCAAGGTCAATGACCAATCAGTTATATCCTCAATGGATAATATCTGCGAAACTCCTACACCTGACACGGGAAGAGGCTAACGAATTAATGGGATTCGTTGCACTCCTGAAAGGTAATTATGAGCCGTTTCTGTGGCTTGACCCGGAAGACTACGAAGAAAAGAGCGTACAGCTCCCGATGGTAGCTCCGGGCGTGTATCAAGCCGTCATGAGAATCGGTGGATATGCAGAGCCTGTTGACTACATCGAGAATGTGACCGTCTACATTGACGGCGTAAAGCAGTCAAGCGGGACATACTCCGTCACCAATGGCATGGTCAAATTCTCTGTATCACCGTCGGCAAGCTCAAGCGTGACAGCCGACTATACCTATTACTGGAAAGTTCGATTCGCTCAAGACGAAATGGAAATTCAAAACATATTCGTCAATCTCAATGATTCGAAGACATTCAAAATGGTGAGCACAAGATGAAAAAAGTAGATGCAGCACTTGAAAAATATCTCAACAGAGAGAAACAGATTACCTCATGTGACTTATACGAGCTGGTTCTGTTTAATGGCAACAAATATTACTATGCCGATACCGACATTGACATCACGCTTGATGGTAAAACTTATAAGCATAATGACTTGATGATTAAAAGGCAGCAGGTCAACTTACATTCACGCGTAGTCGTGGACACAATGACCGTGACCATTCATGCGGATAAGAACGACAAGCTCGAGGGGATGTCCGTATTAAAAGCGGCACACGAGGGAAAGCTTGACAGGGCAAGACTATATTTGAAGCGTTGTTTCTTCCGGGACAAATCAATATTAGGTGTTGTTTCCTTATTTGGTGGCAATGTAGAGGTCAAGTCTGCTGGCGGTATCAAGCTGGAATTGTCCATTAAGGCAAAGACACAAGGCCTTAACGTGGAATTTCCATTGAGGAAATACTATCCGCAAGGGGCATATGTGACGAACGAGAACAATGTGGTATCCAGTACCGATAAAAGCGATACCGTTCTGATTGCTCCGTTTATTCCGCAGAAAGAAGTGTTGTTATGACCGGCGGAGAAAAGATTGCAAAAGCGGCCTATGACTGGCTCGGGACACCGCACGTCAATATGGCAAAGGTCAAAGGCGTGGGAGTTGACTGCGGAATGCTCCTGATTGGCACATTGGAAGATGCAGGACTTGTTACGCCGGGGGACATCGTTATTAAGCCATATTCCAACGAGTGGCACTTACACCGCTCTGAAGAATGGTTTCTGTCATATGTGAAAAAGTATTGCCGGAAAGTCAAAAAGCCGATGCCGGGGGACTTTTTTCTATATCAATTCGGGCGTTGTATTTCTCACGCTGGCATCTATATCGGAGAGGATAAAATCATTCATGCCGTTGTAGGACAGGGCGTTATCATGACAGGAACAAATGAGTCAATGCTCTATGACGGCAAGGGAAAATCACGGCTTAGAGCGATTTATCGATTCAAGGGGGTGGAATAATGGGATTTCTACGAGGACACACGACCACAACAAGAGCAAACAAAATCAGTGAATTCACAGTTTCTACTGCAGAATACGGCTCGGCGGTTCCCGAAGTGTTGGGGACTGTCAGAATCGCCGGAAACATCATCTATTACGATGACTTTGAAGCACACGAACACAAAGAAGTGCAAAGAGCAGGAAAAGGTGGCGGCTCGAAACACGTCAATATCAATTACACCTACACCGTGGCTGCTATTTTGGGACTCTGCGAGGGAGAAATCAATGGCGTTAATCGTGTATGGGTAGGAAAAGACGTATATAACTATCCGAACGAAAATATACAGATGACGGTGTTCAAAGGCAGTGAAAGTCAACAACCGTGGGCATATACACAGGGAAAACACCCTGAAAAGGCACTTGCCTATCCGGGACTTGCTTATGTAGCAGGCGTGGTGGATTTAGGCGATTCGGGAGCGTTTCCGTCTTATAATTTCGAAGTCAAGGGCAAGCTACTGAACACCGGTGACGGTATTGATGTTAATCCGGCGGACTATATCAGATATGTACTCGACAAAGCAGGCTTGAAAGACGTAGAAATTCAAGGACTGGACAATTACAGACAGTACTGCAGGGAAGCAGACATCTTAATTTCCACTCCGCCGGACGAGAAAACAAAAACTGCAAGGGATATCGTCAATGAAATCGCACAGTTGACCAATGCTTACATATTCTGGTCAAATGACCAATTCAAAATTGTGCCGCTTGCGGACAGACCGGTTGGAAACTGGATGCCGAACAAGCAGATTATCTATGACCTGACATCTGATGACTTCATCCCTCAATCAGAGGGCGAGCTTGTCAGATACGAACGGAAAGACGGGTCAGAAAACTATAATCAATTCCCGGTAGAATTCATCAACCGTTCCAATGGTTATGAAAAAGAAACCGTAACATACCAATTCACTGACGACATCAAGAAGTACGGGAGCAGACAAGCGGGCGTTTTTTCTGCCAATTACATCTACACGAAAGAAAGAGCCGTCAAAATTGCAGAACAAATCGCAAGGAATAATTTCTACGGAAGAAACAGATACACATTTAAATTGGACTGGTGCTTTTGTCGGCTTGAAGTCGGGGATTTGGTCACACTGACCGACGAATACTCAGGAATGGAAAAACAAGTCGCCGTCATTAGCGAGGTTACAGAAGACCAAGACGGACTGCTATTGTTCCGGGCAATCTCCATGCCTGACGGTGATTATGAACCGGCGCAATACGATGTCCACGAAAATGACAGACCGTATATTAACATGAACGACACGGCTTGTGATACTGTGCCAGTTATGTTCCAACCTCCGGCGGATATGACAAGAGATGGGTTAGAGTTATGGATTGCCGCAAAAGGAAAAGAAAAGAACTGGGGCGGTTGTAGTGTCTACATATCCGATGACAACGAGCATTATGTACACGCAGGAGATATCAATAACTCATCAAGACTCGGGCAGGTTAAATCCTACAGCGAGGATAAAATCAAGGTCACATGCAACGGACAACTCCTGAGCGGGAAGCCGGAAGACGCCGAGCGTGGAAATACCATGTGTTGGATTGCAGGGGAATGCTTATCCTATACAACGGCGATACTTCAAAACGACGGCACTTACTTGCTTGAGGGGCTTGTACGGGGGCAATACAACACCGCAAAAATCAGACATGCGGCCGGAGAGCCGTTCGTACGATTGGATAATTATTTATTAAAATTGCCATTCGCAAAGAATGACATCGGCAAGAAAATCTACTTGAAATTCGTCTCGAAGAACATATTCGGAGCGGGGGAGCAAGACCTCGCCGACGTAAAAGTTTACGAATACAAGCTGCAGCGATATTTCATACCTCCCGTGACGGGATTAACCGCCTACAACCGCTACAGAGAGCTTGCAGACGGCGTTTCAAGATATGACATTGTCGTTAATTGGACACCGCCGGAACTCCAAAGCTATTTACAGGGCGACGTATGGTACAAAACAAGTAATGAACAATCGTTGTCTATTGCAAAAATGGCAGACGTTCCTGTTTCCGAAATCGGCTTTCAGGGCGAGTGGACATACGGCGGCAGTGGGAAGAATCAAGTCGTGATTCCTCAAGCCGTTGTCGGCGATAAATATCTGATAGCGGTATGTACCAAAGACCAATTCGGCGAAAGCACAAGTCCTGACAATTCGCCACAAATCAAGATACTGGTAGCACTCAAGACGGAAACGCCGAACACGCCTGACGGATTTTCTATCGAATTCGGAACAACGGCAACAGCAAGCTGGCAAGAAGTCACCAATACAGACATCGCATTCTACGAAATCCGCCGTGATTCAAACGCCGGAGAAGAATCCGAGAATCTACTGGCAAGGACGAACAATCTGTCCGCAATCTTACCATTAACACAGAGAACGGGGAGACTGTTCCTGTTTGCACGTTCGGCGATTGGTAAATACTCCGCACCTGCGGAACTGACCTATAACAAGCCTGTACCGAGAAAACCGAAACCGCCTAAACTCAAAAATTCTATCAGAGGATTCGGAGTCACGGCAGAGCCGATACCGAGTGGAGCAATCGGAATGGCAATATACATCAACGGCACTGGCGAATTGCAGACGGTTAAAACCGTAAATAACAGCTATTTCTATTCTTGCGGGGCGGGAATCTACGATGTGACCATTGCTTTCTATGACATTTTTGGAGAAGGCGAGCAATCGGAATCAAGCAGAGTGACCATCAAAGCTACGATTCCCGATGACATGATAGATAAAGAAAAACTGGGACTAAACAGCATGAAGGCGAGCATTGCCGCCGTCGAAGAAAAACAAAAAACCATAGACAAAATATACGTGGCGAAGTTTAAAGACCTTAATGCAACGATAGATGCGAAGTTTAACGATTTTGATGCAACCATAGATGCAAGGATACAAAGCGGAGCAGAAAAATACTTTAGGCGAAATATCGAAGATAGCCTAAAAGGCGTATATAGTCAGATAACGCAGTTGAGTGACACCATCGACAGCAAGATAACAGATAACGTCAATAAGACGGAATCTCGCATAACACAGCTATCTGACGCTATCACACAGAACGTGAATAACAAGTTAGCAGGCGTTGAAAGCAGAATCACGCAGTTAAGCGACACTATTGACAGCAAAATAACCAACAGAATATCAAAAGTAGAAACACGCATCACACAGTTAGACGGGCAAATAACACAAAGCGTAAACAACAAAATAAAAGGACTTGAAAGCCGTATCATTCAGTTAGACGATGCCATTGATAGTAAAATAACAGACAACGTCAACAAGGCGGAAACACGAATCACGCAAACCACAAACGCCATTATGTCTACCGTAAAAGGAGAAGTAAGTGATTTAGGGAGACAAGTATCGAGCGTTGCACAGACGATGAACGGTATTGAGCTTAAGGTAGAAAAACAAGTCAAAGAGGGGGTAAAAGACGGGTTAAAAGGGAAAGCCGATAAAGACAATTTAATCAGTCAAATTAACCTTTGTCCCGAATCAATTACCATAGACGGGCGATTCGTACACGTCACGGGGGATACGTTGTTTGATAACAATGTCATTGTGAATCGTATGCTTGACGCAAAAGCGGTAACGGCGGACAAGCTCGATGTAAATGAATTATCCGCTATCACGGCTAACATCGGACTATTAAGAACAGCGACAAGCGGAGCGAGAACAGAAATCAGTAACAATCTGATAGAAGTGTACGACAATAACGGACGGTTGAGAGTAAGAATGGGAGTGTGGTAACAATGGAATACGTAATAGGAGCGGTTGTTTTAGCGGTAGTGGTCTACCTATTGACGAGGAAAAAGAAAGAGAAACCGCCGATAGAACCGCCTATTGAAAAGCAGGAAGAAGAACAGAAAGAAGATAAGAAAGAGGTCATTGTAAAACCGTTATCTACAGAGCAAAAAGTGTATTGGTTTAAAGACGGTAAAAAAGAATGGGGGATAGCAAAAAATATGCCACAAGGTTTACAGGTGTTTGATGAACAAGGGAATTGTACATTGGATATAACCGATAGAATTACTAAGTATTGTGGAAGTGTAGAGGTTAACGGCACATCGGGAAGCTTAACAAATGAAATATTAAGAGAGGGCGAGCTGTGGTATGTTTTTAAAGATATTGTTAGGCCGCAAGGCAAGCAGGCACTAAAAAATATCGTATATATAGGGCCCGTTGTAGAAAAAAAGGGGAACGTGTTAACGTGGACATATTCCAACAAGCCTGAACAATGTTTGCGCGGAACAATTTTATATGGGGTGTATTAACCATGAGCGAAGCAGGAATTGAAGTAAGAAACGACAGCAATAAGTTGGTAGTTGACTCTTTATATAAAAATTTGATGTTATCAAGAAAGGTATTAATATCACAGCTCCCTGATTTTAATGCGGGTGGTATGCCAGTAAAAAGGTTGAATTTAAACAATGGAGAGATTGTTGTTGCCGTAAGTTACCCTAAAGATAGCTCGATTGGTATTATTCAATATAATTATTCGGGTTATTGTGATTTTTATGGTGTAAATGCCGAGGGTAGCTATACTAAACTATCATCAGTAGGCTCAAATTACATAGCTTATGTATTTGGAGTGAATCAAAGAGCAAAAGGAAATGTGGGGTTGCAAATATTTAATAATAATGGGGACTTAATTTTTGACAGCAACTCTAAATATATGAGAGTGTCTTATTATGGGAGAGGTATAGAAGATGTTCCATATCCAGATTCTTCTAAAAAATATGCAATAGCACAATTAGGAATTGAAGCCTATGCAGATATTAATTATAAAAAAGGAGATACAAATGGAACTTTTATAGAAACGAAACGATATGCAAGGCTTGGCAAAGACAAAATAAAAGCCGACACGGCGGTTTATGCAGAGAGCATTTTTCTTCCAATGTATGAAGATTTACATTATGAGGAAAAATGCTTTTCTTATATGCTTATTGATGTAACAGGATATTGAGGTAAAACATGAGAAAACAAGCATTTCAACACGCTGAAATCAGAGATGAGAACGATAACATCGTCAATAACGGGGCGTACGGCAAAAACACGGCACTATCTAACGCACAGAACGATGGTTGGATAGACCATGTAATGAACAATCTTGAATACCTGTACGAACACGGCACAGGCGGAAGTAACAGCAATATCGCCATCATAAATGCAGATGCCACTATCAGAGTTGGCGGAACAACGACACTCGCACCGACAGAACGAGCAAGAGTGACCAACAGAGGCACTGACAGACAGGCGGTATTGTATTTCGAGATACCGCAAGGGAAGCAGGGAGAACGAGGCCTACAAGGGAAACAGGGCATACAAGGAGAACAGGGCATACAAGGAATACAAGGCGAGCGAGGGCTACGGGGAGAGCAGGGCAAGCAAGGTATACAAGGCGAGCGAGGACTACGAGGCGAGCGAGGGCTACAAGGCGAACAGGGAAAACAAGGAGAACAGGGGCAACGTGGCGAAAAGGGCGAGAAAGGAGAAAAGGGAGACCCTACCGCTACTATCAAGCTTGGCAAGGTCACAACGGTTGCACCGACAGAGCAAGCGAGAGCCGTTAATGTAGGAACGAAAAACAGCGTAATCCTTGACCTATATATACCGCAAGGCAAGCAGGGCGAACAGGGGAAACAAGGTATACAAGGCGTACAAGGAGAACGAGGTCTAAAAGGGGAAACAGGACAGCAGGGCAAGCAAGGAGAACAAGGCATACAAGGCATACAGGGCAAGCAGGGCGAGCAGGGCAAGCAAGGCAAGACAGGCAAGGCGGCCACTATCAAAATCGGTACAGTGACCACTCTTAAACCGACAGAGCAGGCACGGGCAGAGAATGTCGGCACAGAGAGCGAAGCGGTAATCAATCTCTACATACCGCAAGGCAAGCAGGGAACACTTGATGGTATAGACTTAACGAAATACGTTGTCCATGACGAGCTGACTGATTATGCAAAGAAAGAATCGTTGGTAGGGTTAGCAACGACAGACTATGTAGACGGCAGAATAAAACATGTTGTCGGTACAGCTCCAGAAGCATTAGACACGTTGGGAGAAATTGCCGATGTACTTACCACGAACAAAGACAAGATAGGTACGATTATTAACGAAATAGCTACCAAAGCTGACAAAGGCACAGTGGAGAATGCCCTTATGGGAAAAGCTGAAAAGGCTAATGTATATACGAAAACGGAAAGCGATAGAAAATACCAATCGAAAGGCTCATATCTGACAACGGCTGATGTCTTTGACACGAATACTATTAAATTACCGAACGGGGCAAAAATAGGGGTAGAGTAAATGGCAAGAATAGTAATCACAAGACCGAATGGGGAAACAGAGTATGCAGAACTGACCACGGAGAAAGCACGGGCAGGGAATGACCGCTTGACCGTTGAAAAGGCAGGAACTGTTTATTATGCAAAACTGGATAGTGGAGTAGGTACTCATATGTATGTAGTCAAGCCTGACGGTAGAAAACTCTATGTACAAAAAACACTGGCTAAGCCTGGTACGTTGGTAAAATTCGACTATGAGGAATATTGGGACGGGGATTTATCACATTTTGATTTTAGAATAAACAATGCCAGACCAAGAGAGATTAGTAGAGGTGTTGAATTGTCTAGGCTTCAGAAAGCAGAGATGGGAAGAGATACAAAGATTATTCTGTATCTCTATTATGAATGGACGGGGACAATCACTATGAAATTAAAGGACATGAAAGCGGTTTTTTCATTTCAAGACAATTACAGAGCAACCGCCGATGTGGGAAAACAGGGAATGGATATTATCAGAACGTATGCGAAAAACACGCCGTTTGAAGTGTCAATTAATCGAGGGTAGGGCAAAAATTATGTGTGAAATTGTTGAAACGATAGAGGGGGCAGTACTTTCTTTGCTCGAAAATTGGTATATCAAGGCGATATTCGCAGGCATCGGGAGTGCCGCCATGTGGTTAATCGGACTCAGACCCGTTCAAGTCATGGGTCTTTTTATTTTGCTTGTTTTACTTGATTTATTAACGAAATGGGCGGCACTTTCTTACCAATGGTTAATAGAATCAGGAGCAAGTCCCGAGAGAATTTCCATGCTTGATAAGTGGCTTGCGATTCCGGCGGCATGGGGAAAACGAATCATCATCAGCCGTCATATGCGTAAACCGTTCTGTGATAAGGTTCTTACTTATTTAGTGGCCACGTTTGCCGCATGGCTCGCAGATGAGTTCACCGGAACACCAATTTTGATGAAATTCGCATGGCTATATTTATCGGGTGCAGAATTCCTGTCAATCCTCGAGAACATGCGTGACGGCGGAAACGTGACTATGGGCAAATTCCTCGTGTTGGTCAATGATAAGGTCAAAAAGAGGGTTGGCATATGAATATTTCAATTTTCAGAAAAGAGTTACAGGCAAAGCGTGATTATTTTTACCAATTTAACTGGCCTGTGAGAACGTACTTACATTGGACAGCAGGGCAGTACTTCACATCTTTCGATGATTACCATTTCTGTGTTGACGGTGACGGCGAAATCATATATACAAGGTCAATCGACAACGTGCCACGGGCAACGTACCGCCGGAACACGGGGAGCATAGCGATAGCGATGTGCTGCTGCTACGACGGGACACCGGAAGACCTCGGCGATTATCCACCGACAGATGCCCAGATAGAAACAATGGCAAGAATGATGTCGGTAATTGCAGAAGTATTCGAGATTCCCATCGACGAGGAGCATTTCATGACGCACGGCGAGGCGGCCGATATCGACGGCTACGGATTATACAGTGGTGATTCCGACTGCCGGTGGGATTTGCAAATATTAAGCAATGGCGATGAATGGGGAACCGGGGGCGACACGCTCCGCGGGAAAGCAGAGTGGTGCAAAGAAAACATGTAAAAAAGCACCCGCGAAAGGTGCTTTTCTTGTTTATTCTTTTTCTTTTCCATACAATCGTTCCATACCTTGACGGGTAACAAGCCACATCTTGCCCGATTTCCTGCATTCATTTTCTGTCAGGCGCGGGGGGCGTCCTTGAACACCCGTACAAAGCTGTTTGACGGAAACGGGGGACAAATTCCAACGTTCTGCCGCCTCTGTTGTTGCCATAATATCGGAAAATTCAAATTTCATTATAACGCTCCTAATGCATGTAATAAGTTGTAAATGGAAATGCAAAGTGCTGCAAGAGCAATAATAAGACCTGCATATGCTGTTTTCATAAAGACTGTGGTATAATAGAGAAAAGGGTGGGGCTCCCTTTCGGGAGCTTACCCCTTACTCGAAGGATTATTCCTTCAATAAGCTTTGTATCAGATTTATAATCGAGGCCAGCAAGCTGATTATAGATGTTACAAGGCTTATTTTTATTTCTCTCTTATCCACTTGTTCACCTCCTTTCTATGTTTATATTATAACCTTAAACGGTTATAAAGTCAAGAGGAAAAATAGATTTTTTAAAAAAAAATAAAAATTTTAGCACTCTCGATGAGTGCTTTTTTATTGAAAAGGAGAACTCATGAATGATAGGAAAGAAACTATTGTTTTATTCGTGTTTATCACTGTTTTTATCGTTTCCGTGTTCTTTCTCTGTGCAGGCAGAACGAGCGTTCACGATTTACGAGCGCGAGCTGGCAACACTGGAAAACAACTCACAGAAGTTATTCGAGAACAACGAGAAGAAAGAGCAATTATTGACCGAACAGAGAGAGCAATTGGACACAGCCAACGCATTAATCGTGAAATTGAAAGAATCGAACAAACAGACAGAGAACTCATTAGAGAGAATCAAGAAATCCTACGAAGAGTACGAGCAAGAGGCGGAGAAGAAAATTAAAATCAAGGCACGACAAAGAAATCTATGGATAGCCGTTTCCATTGGCTTGGGAATACTGGCGGTGAAATGACCTTTGAAAAAACAGGTCGCAAAATCAAAAAAGGGCATAAAAAATGAAGAAGCCCGCCAGTGAGTTGCTGACGGGTGCTTCTTCGTTCCCTTATGAATTACTTAGCGAGAAATTGTAGGGAATTACAACAGAGAAAATTTACGTTTGAGCGAGTAAAAATTTCTCTTTTTTTATTATAACAATTTTTATGGATTTTGCAAACGAACTCTAATTTTGTTAGATTTTATCGGCGTTTTAAGAAAATAAAATTTTTTTAAAAAAGTTATATAAAACACTTGACAGGTCACCGAATCAGTGATAAGATATATACAGAACGAGGGAGGAGTCCTTCGAAGTGTTAAATAAAAAGGAGCGAGTAAAAATGGAAATCACACAAGCAATCAGAGAAGCAGTCGAGAGAGAAATTTCTAAAGGCAATTGGTCGGAAAATGACTTCAAAAATTTTTTGGCCGACTTCGGCGTAGAAAGCGTCGAGGACATCGACTGGAGAATAGAAGAAGTTAGAGAAAAATTGATGGGGAAATACATGCTCTTCATCGAAGAAATCTTCCCATTTGAAGAATGGAAATATAAAGGAAAAAAATATTACTTACTGGGAACAGCCCAACCTGCAGGGCGTCGTGACGATCACTATATCTATAAGGCGCATGTAGAGGACGACGAAAGAAACGTATGGGAAGTAGAGTGGAATACATATCCAATCGATGAACTCAAATGGCTGCTTGAAGATGAGCTTTGCGATTGGGGTAATCCGGTCAGAATCACACTTTTAGAGAAATGGGAGGGGCAAAAATGGAATTCAAAGACGAATTGAGGCAAGCAAGAAAAGAAATCAATGTAACGCAAGAGGGACTTTCCAAGATGTTGGAAGTCCCAAAGCGGACAATCGAGAACTGGGAAGGCGGAGTCAATTCTCCGCCGGAATATGTACAGAAGTTAATATTAGAGAAAATGAGAGCGGAGTGACCGCTCTTTTTTTCGTCAAAAATCCGTCAAAAATAATCTAAATAAATGTGAACATCAACAAACAAGGCATCTGATTTTAAAGCTTAAAAAATGAGATTTTATCGACTTTTTGAACACTTGCGAACAAATGCGAATAAATAAAAAATAAAATACCAGGTAAAAGCTCACTTTGAGTGGAATGAAAACAGAAGTGATTTAGCTAAAGACAGAAATGAAAACAAACATTTCTTTATGGCGAAACGAATGC
>QWCP01000218.1_pt1 | contig 48115 bp, 39 predicted proteins | sample 1972561 | NCBI WGS metagenome assembly QWCP01 (sample SAMN09866705, study PRJNA288562) | Human vaginal metagenome isolate pre4_vaginal, whole genome shotgun... | isolation source: vagina | host: Homo sapiens | place: USA: California
ACATTGAGCCTTACTGCTATAAGGGTTATGAGCTGATTTTTTACACACTTTTTGTCCGGGTGGCGAATGTGCAGCAAACAGATTCGATTACCGCAAAACGCTTGTATTACAATGCGTGAGACATGATTTCTTACACACTTTTTGGCCTATAACCCCCAAACGCGAGAGAATCATCTCGCATTTGGAGGGTTTGGGGTTGTGCAGCACTCCAAACACGGGGAAAGCTTCTCACGTTTGGAGCGTTGACACTACTTTTGCGCTCCAAACGCGCGCAATGCTGCGCTCAGGCAGATCGTTCGCGCAACTTACGCAGCACACTACGCGACACCGCCAGCAGATGCTTGCCGCGCACATCAAGCTCCCCACGCTTCTTACGCACAGCTGCCATAATCATCGTCGTCAAAACAGTAATCGTTAGAATCATAGCGAGCACGAACAGCGTCATCCACAGAGGCCACTGCACACGATCTTCCGGCGCCTTCACCGGATCCGGCAGCACGCGATAACCAGTCACCAGCAACCTATGTGAGTTCACGCCATACGGGGTACACGTAAGCAGCGTCGCCAAATCACGCCCCTTCTCGCGCTGCAGCAAACTAATATCATGCGGTTCCACTACGCTAATACGGAATACCTTATAGCGCAAAGTCTCACCTTGCACATCAAAGTAGAAGAAATCACCCTTCTTCAAATCCACCAAATCATCAAACATAGTCGCGTCAGCAAGCCCAGTATGCGCTGTAATAACCGTATGACGATTCTTACCACCCACCGGCAAATCCGTACCATACAAATGGCCGGCGCCGCGCGCCAAAACCTCCTGCGAACTACCGTGGTAAATCGGTAGCTTCACGCCAATCTTCGGGATTTTTACGATGCCCATAATGCCCATAGGCTCATCCAGTTGCTTCACGTACTCCTTATATTCCGGCGTTTTCATGTAATCAGTAGTGCCGTTATAAGGATCCGCGGTAATAATCGCCTTATGACGCGCATTGTAACGCCGAGCAGCACGCAAATGAGCACGACGCACATCACCAGCTTGATCGTGATTATACTTATCGTAAGCTGCAGAAATTTCCTTAGAAACGCGATTATTCCAAAGCGTAGAACACACCGGATACGCAAAGCACAACAAACCGGCGAGCACAAATGCAATAGGCTCAATGATGCGGCGGAGCTTAGATTTTTGCTGAGATTTGTGATTGCTTACGGCGGATTTTGCTTCGGTTGCGTGGGTTTCAGTTGCGGGTGATTCGGTTAAGTTAGTTTGGGTTGCGGTTGATGAGGTTGCGTTGGTTTGGTTTTTGAAAAGCTTGTTTTGGGAGATTTTGTTGAGAAAAGCATATACTTTCGTAACGGCGCTGTTTAATTTCATGCTTCCTCGTTTCGTGGGATAATTTGGCTTAGATTGGTTAGGTTATTTTATTTAGTTTATTTTTTCTTTAGATATTCTTGATTATCGTCTATGAGTTTTGGCTAATGTGTTTGGTTTTTAGTGTTGTGAGGTCAAGAAAATTTCAGCATCGTGCGTTCCGTCGCTGCGCTCCTCTTTTAGCACTCTGCTCGAAATTTTCTTGACCTCTACTTCGCTAATCTCTAACACAAAACTCATAGACTTGTTAAGTTTGTTGCGTAAGTGCGTGGTTTGCTTAGTGCAACTAAAGTCGCATAACTAAGCTTCGGGTGGGTGCGTGGTTGAGTGGGTTTGGCTTGGCGTGCGCAGCAGCTCGGATGTTAGTGTTCGCTAATCAATAAATACTCAGCGTCTGCAGAGCATGAATGTTAAAGTTCCATGAATCAACAAGTACTCAGCGTTAGCAAAGCGCTACTGCAAAGCTACAGAATCAACGTTTGCAGAAGCGCTACTGCAAAGCTACAAAAGCAACGTCTGCATTTAGCGTAAAAAATCTCAAATCTCTACCACACTAATATTCATACAGTTAAAGTTATTCCTACAGTTAAAGTATGCAATCGTGCGATAAGACTTTCGCCGCGTACCTTAGCGATTAAATCTTATTGAATGACTAATAGAATTAAATATGCTTATTCTCTTTGGGTTAGAATGTTCTCCAATAGTTATTTCATCAAACTCTTTACTATCGTCTAAATTCTTAAGTGTTTCTTCAACAAGCTTCATTTTTTCATATGAAGTATTTGCTGTACGCAAGAAAATTGCTTGAACCACTAAAATAATTATAAAAATTATGGCAAGCGCCCATAATCCAATATAGTTCTTAATATTTTCAGGAAGAACCTTACCAACTAACAACGTAATAAATGCAGCAAAGAGGGATACTATATATCCTGAAGCAAAGCCATTCCAAACATTGTAGCTAAATCTTACTTTTCTAAGTTCTGCTTTTAATTTTCTCTCTGCTACATCTCGTTTGTTGTGGAGCATTACTTTTACCGTATGTATACAATAATAATCGATTCTTGTTCTTATGGAACATATTCCTTTCCACCAAGAAACTTTATCTTCATCTGGATCTTCGTTTGACATAGCAACTTCTTCTCTATAAAGGGTTAATTGTTATTGATTAAAGTTTTTTCTGAACTGAAAAAAGAAAGAATAAGACAGCAGACTGCGCTGCGCGGAAGAAAGAGGGATACTCGCGCAAAGCGCGAACACAGCGCAGCCTACTGAGTTTTTAGTTATAAGCCAGGCGATTAAAGTTTCAGCGCGCAACAACACACGCGCTGAAACTCAATCGCCTAGCGGATTGCAATTCCTAAGAATTGCGAAGAATCAGGCAGCCTGCTGCTCTTCATCCTTCTTGCGGTTGCGCATGAAGACGAAGATGCCGAAGCACACCAAGCACACGCCAGCCAACGCGAAGATCACAACGCCAGCAGCACCGGTCTTTGGAAGCTTGAACCAAGAACCATTGTCCTTGGTTGGCACGTTAGCAATGTCAACAGTTGTAGGGGCTGCTGATGTTGAACTTGCAGTAACAGTTACTGCATGAGCCTGATGATCACGCTCATAGTTAGCTGGAGCTTCAGTCTCAACAATATAGAATTGATGCGTTGAATCATCGATAACAACCTTTACAGGAGTCTGGAACTTACCACCTGCAATAGTAGTGAGTTCGCCAACTTGTGAAGCCTTACCACATTCAGTTGCAGAAGTATCCGCAGCACACTTATCAGCATCAGCCTTCTTAGCAAAGAGCTTGAACTTGGCACCTGCGAGCTTGGACTTAGTGTCACTACTATCTTTTGCAAAGGTACCGTCGTACTTGTTCACCTGCAAGAAGCCGTAATGAGATTCAACTTGTGAACCACCATCAGTTGGAACTTCAGGTTTTGGTTCTGGCGAAGTATCGCTCTTGCCAGGAATAAAACCAGACTTGTTGGTGAAGCTGGTGGCAGTACTCTTCGAAGCATCAGCAATAGTGAATGCAAATTCAATTTCTACCTTTGCATTAGCGTCAGCTGCAGCTGCTTTTGCGATAGCTGCTAAACCACCATTGTCACCATCGGTAAACGTTACCTTGATACGCTTTGCTACGACTGTACTTGCATCTGAACCAGTACCACCTTTTGTTATATCTTCAGTAGTAACAGAGATTTTATTAACAGTGTCACTTTTCAAAATTTCAGATTTGTCCGAATTATTTTGTTTATAAACCACTTTTGCGGACTTAACAACAGTTTGATCATACTTATCGAACACACCTGCAGGAGCCTGATCGAATACGGTGTACCCTTTCAGATTATCCTTTGTCCACTTAGTGCGATCTGTTAAGTTATCGGTAGAAAGCACATCGGCAGAAATCTTGTAGGTCATGGTATCGCCCTTACCAACAAACTCTGTACCAGTACCAGTGGTGCGAACAAGTTCCTTCTTAATCTTGCCAGAAAGGCTCTGGTTCTTTGGATCTACCGTTACATTGTAGTTATACTTAACTGGCTTATTTGCTTCATGAGTGATTTCTGGAATCGTCATGAAGAATGGCGTAACATCCTTAGAATAGCCAGGCGCAGCCTCAGCTTCTTCAACCTTGTAAAGACCGATGGCAAGATTCTTTACATTAGCAATACCCTGTGCGTTGGTCTTAAACAGAGTCTTATCAGTTCCCTCATTCGATTGATCTGATACTGCAGTACCAGTTATAGATGCATCATTCGGATTCTTATTAAGGTCTGCAACCTTCTTAGCCAAGTTTTCCCAATCTGAATACTGGGTAAGGTTATAACCATTAATCTTGGTAACTTTGAACTTAGCACCAGGAAGAGGGGTGGTTTTAACATTTGCGCCCTTGTCCTCATACTTGGTGATCTTGATGGAACCAATCTGAGTCTTGCAAGCGTCAGACCAAGGCGCACCATTATTGCATGTATCAGCAGCCCAAGCAGAGCTGTTTGCCACCACGGCGCCGGCGACGCACAGCGTGCCAGCCATTGCGAGCGAGGCGAATGCCGCCACGCATTGTTTAGTGAATTTATTCACTTTCTTCTCCTTTATATCAGTGCCCTTTCGGGCAGGTTTTAGGAAAATACGTTTTGTTTGGGGAATAACCCTTTATTGTTATTGTGTTGCGCACGGTCGGCGGAGTCATTGCAAAGCCGCATGAACTCTGTCGGCGGCTACGATTTGCGCCGCGCGCAGCAAGATTAAATCCGAACCATGCTCCAGTAATTTGTCGTTACTGCGTAACGCCACTGCCAGCACATGGAACGTTAATACTGCAGTTTTTAAGCTGCAGAAAATTTTCATCAGCATCGCCACCTTTCGGCAGCCCACCTTCCGACGCGCCTCAATACGGCACGCAACCATCCGGTGACTTTGCGGACAAAATCTTTTACAGACGCAGAATAATCGTCAAATCGCCTAATATCCTTGACTTTTTTGACTAAACCGCGCCAAATTTCGGAAATCTTACTGTTACTGTTACGGTTGCTGTTTTGCGTGATGTTGGCTTGCGTAGTGCGAGCTTGCGTGATGCTTGCGGTCACGCCGCGAGCGATTCCGCGCAAACCGCCCATCATGCCAGCAGCCGCGCCAGCGAGCATCGCGTGACCCCACTTCGTCTGATCAACGAAGAACGCGCCGCACATAACGCACATGCCGATCATTGCCACCACCAGCAGCGCCATACTCATCCCCTCGCCGCCGGTCTTTGGCAGAGTGAATTTGTCGACCACAGTTACTGGGAAGAACTTTGCAGCGTAGTCAATGCCCTCAGTATCGGTAAAGCCCATAGCCTTAGCAAAGTTATTATTAGTAACGCTAATCTTGCTGTTCTTAATAGCATTCTTATACTTACCCAAATCCGTAAGCTTCATCGCAAGCACAACGCAATAGTATTTGCCAGACTTCGTAGGAGCTTTGTCGCTGGTGATAGTTCCGCGCGCACGCTCCATCGTTCCGCCAGTGCTATCGAACAGGAAATGCTCATCGCCAGTATTGCAGTGATCACCATTATTGCTACCCTTACGGCAAGCTTCCTGACGAGCAAAGGTTGGATATTTCCACGCCTGCTGCCAATTAAGCTTGAAGAACAGACTATCTAGATTCTCACTCCAGATATGAGTTGTACTCTTTTTAGCTTCATCACTGTCATCTCTACACAAAGCTCTAAGCGTAATGCCTTCAGGCTTGGCTGTGGACCACGAGTCAATGCCCATATCCTTCAGCAAACCAACGCCTTTCATAACAGTAATGCCATTCACGCTATCTACAGGACCAGTAAACTTGCCATTTTCATACTGCTTGTAAATGTTAAGATGCAAATCGTTGTCACCAATAGCTGGTCTAGTAACCTTCACCTTTGCGTAGATAGGGTGATCCTTGTTAATAGAGCCTTCGCCGTCTGATACAGAGCCGTCTGGGTAGTGCACCTTAACCTCGGCCCAATACTCGTCAGCATCCTGCCATTTATCTGGGCGGAAGGTGACAGAGCCTTTGTTGGTGGCGTTACTATCTTTTGCTTCTGCCTTACCGTCAGCTTTGTTGTCTTCGCCGTCTTCAAAATTAGCCCAAGGCAAACTGCTTGCTTTCGAGTTTTTAATATCGCTAGCCTTAACAAAGCGCTTAATCTCGTACCAAGTGCCCGCAGGCAAAGCGCCTTCCTTAACGTTCACCAAATCCTCTTTTGGAACGCCGTTAGCACCAACTTCTTTACCACCACTATTTTTGGACGTTTTATTGTTGCTTTGCGGCGCGCCCGAGCTTATAGCATCCTTATTCCTGTTCTTAAGATTCTTGTCAAAAGTACTACCAGCCTGAATTTCTGGAATATTCGCGTAAGTCGGGTTATACAGCTGATTATCGTTGAGCTTGATATTAAAGCGGAAAATGCTGTCATTCCAATCTTTACCCTTTGAATTCTTAATATCACCCTGAGTACCATAATTAGCAAATAGCATTTTCTTATAAAAAACACTTCCGCCAGTGTCATTGCCAATTATGTCATCGAAACCCTTAAGACTATCAGCATTGTTAAAAGCAAATACGCGACACTCATACTTACCGCTTTTCTTAGGCGTTCCAGTAATAATCGCGCGAGAACGAGCCATAGTATTAGTGTTGTACTCATCTTTAGTTAAATATGAGTACTTAAAATCATTAAGATTACAGTTTTTATTATTCCTGCACTTGTTTTCTTCATCTTCTGTAGCGATTTTCCATTGATGAAAAGCTGTAAACTTTAATCCGTTAACATCACCAACAGACTTGTTTTTCGCTTCATCCCACTTAAGAAGCGTATAATTATCCTTATTTTCTTCGTGGCAAATAGCGCGGAATGTAATCGGAGACTTATTGTTAGCAGACCACGCGTCAGGTATAAGAAGCTTACTACCATCTATCTGCTTATCTTTATCAAGATTCTCGTAATGATCCGTATGATACGAACCATAAGTAATACGGTCGGAATAGTTACTACCGAGATCGTGCATACCTGCACCCTCAGCAATAGAAAAACCTAAATCGTTATTGCCTACAGTAAGTGGCGTTACTTTAACGTGAGCATAAACCTGCCCATTATCCGTACTACTTGAGCCATCAGGATAGTGAGCAATTACAGGAGTATCGTAATTTTTAGGATCTTGAGGTTTGCTTGGAGTAAAAGTTACTTCACCAGTATTGCTATTAGTCATTTTTGACCAAGAAAGCACTGGACTAGAATAGTTATTACTCTTACCAAGCTCAAACGTAGTACCTTTCGGAAAATCACCTTTAGTAATCCCCTCATTTTTTGGAACCGACGTAATTGATTTTCCAGCTTGCACCTGTTTTTTATCATAATCTGGATACACAGGCTTATAAAAATGAGACATAGGCCAAACATGGAATTTAGCTACAACCGTCTCTGAAAAAGGCTGAGTATGATTACAGTTATACTTATTTGGATTAGGGTATGTTACTTTAATCGGTATATAAACTGTATGATTCTTATGCGAGTCTGCCGGGTTAAAATACACTTTACCTGTGGACTTGTCAATCCACGCATGACCTTGTTGCAAAGTCTCTGGCTTCGGACTATTAGGATTATCAAAAGTAACTTGAGCATTGGATCCCTTATTGTTATCAAAATAAGCGTTACCATCAATAGAATAAGTAAGATTCTTAGGAATATGATCGTACAGTTTACCTCTTTTACCGTCACTGCCATAATCAGGAACAAAACTACCCTTATTATTGAAGTAATCACCATCATTCTCTTGCCAGTGACCATCATCAGTATAAGCTTTCACAGAAGAAGCTTGACGAGGCTGTGAATCCTCAGACACCTCAAAATGCAATCCACCAGGCTTAGTTGGATCGGTACTATTATCCCACTCAACGTTGTCTGGTATGCCATCACCATCATGATCATAAGGACCATAAGTTGCATAATGACGCTCATGAGATTGAGCATTAGTAGATTGGTATCCAGCAATAATAGGCATGTAACGAATATCAGTATCATCTGGCACATCTGCAGTAATAACCCAACGGTAGCAAGTCGTAGAATTAGCACTCTCAAATGAACGCAGCATTATACCAAAGTCGCCATTATCATGCCACTTCTTTATTTCGCATAAACTGTAATTCTGAAATTTAGACGTAGGATCAGTATTATATCCACAACCAAAATGACCATTACCAACAGTATCTTCCCACTGATCATTAAAATCGCTATTACCATACGTATAATGCCAACGAGAAATTGTTGCAGACCCACCCCAATACTTATCCCAAGTTTTCATTGTTTCTGGGATGCCACTATCATTCTGAGTTGACCAGACATTCCACTTTTTCTCGTAAACATTTCGCCTATCTCTTTTCACTCTAATAGTGTCCGTAATAAGCTGTTTCGGAAGATCTACATAAAAAGTGACTCGCGCTGGAATACGCTGTCTAGGCTGAGGATCTAGTTTTTCAAGAAAAGCATAGTTAAAATATATTTCATACTGCACATGAGTACCATTAGAGTCTTTAGTAATACTTGGCGTAATATGCATATTTTCAACAGCATTACCAACACCATTACCATTAGCAGTAAAATATCCATAACCGCCATACGACCACATAACCTGCGCAGCATTTGCAGGCTTAGCTGGCACAACAAGCATTGTGAAAAGTGTGGCGGCGGCTATGAGCATTGCGAAGAGTGCGCGAAGCAGGGTACCGGAAGTGCGGACGCTGCGATAAGCAGAAGCATCAGAGTTAGAGTTAGCGCTGGCGGTAGCGTTGAGCGCTCCATCGCACTCGCTGGTCTTATGCCAAGCCAAAGCGCGCGACGCAAGACGACACACGCGTGATGCGAATCCACGGAACTTTGCTGGTAACATTTTCCCGCCTTCCTCATTCTTTGCAGCCACAAAAGCCACAGCTAATCCAAATCCAAGCTCGTTACGTTCTGAGCGTTACGTTCTGCTCAGTTACGTTCTGAGTGTTACGTTCTGCTCAATCACGTTCTGCTCAATCACAATCTTGTTGAAACCTTAAACTCTTAACGGATTACGCAAAACCAACTTGAGCATTCTCAAAGATGAAGCGCTCAATGTACAGCAGACTCAAGTCGCTGCAAACGTTAAACCGCCTTAAGTTTTTTAAAGCCTCAACTAGCTTCAGCTACTTGAGATACCTGAACTGTTCAAGTAACTCGAGTGCTGTAGGTTTAAATCATAAACTTTCGCAATACACTGTCATCTTCCAAGTGCACGAAGAAAGCTCATACGCTCTACCAAAAAACGCTTACGTGCGTTCATCAGTAAACCAGCGAAATCTTCAAACCTTTAGCATTTATACCCCCCCCCCACGAAGGATTTCAAGCAAAACACCTATCATAATCGTGGACGTAAAAAAATTTCTATAATTCGCGAATATCGCTAAAAAATCTCTTTTAAAACGCATTTTTGCTGAATAATTTTCAGCGAAAAAATATAGAAATCGCATCTTCGGCGTGTCTAAAACTGCACAATTCCCCAACCTAAAGTACTACATGTTGTTATAACGCATACATCGCACCACTATATGCCGTGCGCGATTCGTCGCTGTACACTGTGGTAGTGATTCACTGCTGCATGCTGTGTGAGATTTGTCACTATATTTGTGCTGCTATATGCTTCGTCTTGAGCAAATTCGTCAAATGATACATTGCCTATAAATTTTGTAGCAGCACGTAAATATCTTCGTATCGCTGCAACGTGAACCATATCGTTCGACTTGTTGGATTCGCTCATTTTTGCCTTGCTGGTTTTGTTATAGATATTTCGATTGTTGGTTTGTTATGAATATTTCGATTGCGCGCTGGATTTTAAGCTCAAAGTTGCGATTCACACAATTTGGAATATTGGCTTTGTGTTAAGCACTGTTACGAACGCTTTTCGTTGAATTTCCGCATCTTCGTCCGCCAACTGCTGCGTTACGTAACTTTTGTCAACTAGGTCGATTTTTCTGCCCAAGCAATCGGCGAGTGATTGCATTAGTTCTTGTTTGCGCATAATACGTGACGTTTCGCGATCCACGTTCGATTCACTTTGCAGCTCGTATATAAAATCTACGTCTGAGTTGCGATTGGCAGTTCCTTGCGCAACCGACCCGAATAAGTATAGTGATTTTACACCGAGTCGGCGGGCAATTGGGGCACAAAGTTTTTGCACGATTGATGGAGTTAGAGCAGGAGGATAGTATGGTTTTACACTTCGCGAATTTTCTGCAGATTCCGCAGACTGCGAATCTGTCTCGCTAATTGCCATTTCCCCTCCTTACGCGCAAATATTAATTAATTCTTAATTGACATACTTATATATAAGTCTATGCGTTTGATGTGATGTTTCGCGACGAGAAGTGCGCGCATGGCGCTTTTGTGCTTGTGGTACAAGGCGCGTGATGCGGAGCGGGACCAAAACAGCGCACGCGTAAATAGTTTATGCCGCCTACGCACCAAAAAACGACTAAAACTTTACATGAGTGTACAGAAAAAGTCGTTTGCACGGCAAAAAAAATCGGGGCAGATGCGCTCTCGCACTTCCGCCCCCCAAAACCCTAAGGTTTTCAAGCATTTTCAATTCTATCTTTCACATATCCAACTGTCAATAACAGTACAAATAAAAGCAAGCAATGAGTTAAATTTACTCGCTTTATCATACTCTTTTGTGTACTCAGATACCTTTTTTATAAATCCCCCTGCAATGTATCTAATAATGCTTTTTTGATCATTCACGCATTCATCACATTGATAATTCCTATACAGAAATTTCTTATACATATATGCAGTTATCACTATTTCTTTCATCTTCGCATTACACATATTCGATCGCCTCGCGCGCTTATTGAACCCTACAGCTTCAATAGCTTTACTTACTTCTTCAAGCAAAAGCACGTTGTCAAAACTTTTTTCAGTAATTCCATCCAATATTGAATTAGAATGAGCACAAGCATTACGTACGGATTTTACCCTGCACAATAAGTGATGCTCCTTCTGCATCTCTCTACTACCCCATCTTTTTGCGCAAAAACGATAAAATCTTAACAATGTTCCAAATGTAATACCTTCAACAAATACCCAAATTGGCATTCCACCTGTATACTTTGCCGCCGATTCTCTGCTATATTTCCCATCTTTAAGTCGTTCTAATTCAGCAATTAGTATTTTGCGGTCATCGTTATAAAGACTAGACATGTAATCTTCAACAATGGAGTATCCATCTTCTTTAGGATTTTCAGTAAACATTTTCATTAACTTAACTTTTGCCTCATGCTCTATAGCTAAAGTTATTAGAAGCAAAAGTATTTGAAACATCCTATTAAGCTGCTCTATTTTGCATAATTGATCAAAATCCAAGTCAATATACTGGCCATCCCTAGATCCACCAACTCTCTTGCTAAACAATTTTTTATATGAACAAGTCTCAAAATAGTATGAGAAGGTTGAAAGGTAGGAAATTGCAGAATCTTCAGATTGTTTGTTAAAAGTTATACCTTGCTTCTTAAGATGTTTTATCTGATCTATTGACGAAAGCTTTACAGGTAATTTATTAATTACACGTGCTTTCTTTATATCCGAATCGCATTGCTTATCCATTACTACGTCTTCCCCTTTTCCAAACTATGGATAAATATCGTTTATTTTGCGAATACTACCCCAATAGCATTCGATGACTCTTTAAATGCACCAGCGCATATGCAAATATTCTACAACGCTACGGGAAAAGCAGGGAATAGGCAGGCGAGACCAAAGCGACGATAAGTAGAAAATCAAAAGTGGGCTTAATGGGGTTCGAACCCACGACCTTCTGCTCCGGAGGCAGACGCTCTATCCACTGAGCTACAAGCCCGCAACTCGAGAAAGTATACACGCTAGTGAGGATGCACTGCAAGAAAAGCTGCGCACGTTTGGAGCAAAAACTCACGCGCCACCAAGGAAGGCGAAAGTGCCGAAGTAAAGCGCTGCCGCAACAGCAACCGACGGCACGAGCGTACATACAACCAGGAACCACCAGTCACGCGCATGAACGCTACTCACCCTCGCATGTGAACGCGCTCCAACTCCACCAAAACCGCGCGCTTCCATAGCCGTAGCAAGGGTTGTCGAACGCCTAATCGAAAGTACGAGTAATGCAAACGACTGAGGGAAGAAAGCCCTCACGCGATGCTCATCACCCAAACCGCGCGAACGCCTCGATGCCGTCAGCGCCGCCCAATCATCCTGCAACACACCAAACAGCCTGATTCCAGCCAAACCACCATACACGAAGCGGTCCGGCAAATGCAGCACTTGGCTAAAAGCATCCGCTAAATCTGTAGCATCCATGCCAATCACTGTTACTATCGCAGGAATACCAATCGCCAAAATCCTCAGTGACGTTGCCACAGCCAGCATTGCTGAGCGATCCGTAGCATGCATTAGCCACCACTGGAACCAAGTATTTCCACCACTTTTACCGTATAACAGCACAGTGAGCGCGGACGTTGGCGCCCCCACCCACACAGGCCACGAAAGGCGAATCACACGCCAAGGCGGAAGCTTTATGCACGCAAAAATCACAAATTCCAGCAGCAAAGCTATAGACGCTGAAACACAATCAAGAGTAAATAACAGCGGTATGGAGGCAATGAACGCTCCAAAAATGCGGAATACAGGGTTCATTGACGCAAGAAGCGGCGAACGACTAGAAAGTTTCGCTTCCTCATTGCGATTATTGACAGCGCTCACTTTAATGCGCGAAATTTCAGTTGCGCTAGTAGTAGCAGAAAGTGCGGCAGACGATTTACGCTCACCACTTACTCGAGTTTTTTGGGAAGCAACAGCAACTAATTCCCCACTCACAGCATCAGAATCTACTACAGAAGCACAATCTTCCCCACTTTCGTTAGCATTCTTGCTTTCGTTAGCATTCTTGCTTACTTCAGTATCCGCCACCAACTCAACTAAACGTGCTCCAAGAGCCTCAACCAACTCGCGGTCGTGCGTCACCACAATAATACTCACGCCTTCGCTGCGAAGGCTTGCAATCAAACGAATAATCTGCAACCAAGTTTTATGATCCTGACCAAAAGTCGGCTCATCCAAAATCAGCACACGCGGAGCCGCAGCCAGCGACGCAGCCACAGTCAAGCGTCGTTTTTCGCCTCCCGAAAGCGTGTACGGATTCGCCTTCGCATAACGAGCCAAACGGAATCGCTTCAGCAACTCCTCAGCCTTCGCGCGCGCCTCATCCGCTGAAACCCCTGTGCGAAGCGGTCCTAACATAACCTCATCAAGCACCGAACCGCACGCAAACTGGTGCTCTGGATTCTGGAAAACGTAAGAAATTCGTTTCGCTAAATCTGGCGATTTCCACTTCATTGGATCCGTGCCATTTGTACCTTCAGCAAGAGCATCACTCGCCACAACCTCGCCGCTTACTGCTGGCAACAGACCTGCCAAAGTGAGCGAAAGCGTTGACTTTCCAGCACCGTTCGCACCAACCAAAGCTGTAATCTGCCCGGCTCTAAACTCAAGATTGATGTGCTTAGCAATCGGCTCACTATTATGGCTGATTGCGAGATCCCTTGTGGAAAGCAACACTTCTCCGTAGCCTTCTGCCGGATCGCAGTTTTCGTAATATTTTTCAGAAGATGCTGCATTTTCGGAAGATTTACTTGCGGAAGATTTACTTGCGGAAGATTTTGCGTTGCGCTTGTAACGCTCCGGAAGCCAAATACCCAGATCCTCAAAGTCCAAATCAGTGCGTGTAAACACATCGTCTGGCGTGCCGTCGGCTACAATCACTGTGCGCGAAGAAGCAGCGCGCGCAATATCGTCGTCGTGAACGCTTTCGTCGTTCGCAGCTTTTCCGCTCGCAGCTTCATCATTCTTAAGCCCAAGCACTACCACGCGGTCAATCATATCAATCCACGGCTCCGCGTGATGCTCCACAAGCACCATTGTGGCACGCGTCGAATCCAAAACCGCGCGAACAGCACCCACAATCTGCTGTGTGCCATCCGGATCCAAATTCGCAGTCGGCTCATCCAAAAGCAACACGCTCGGCTGCATAGCAAGCGCACCAGCAAGCGCCAAACGCTGCAACTGGCCGCCACTTAAATGAGCAGTCGCACGATGCAATTGCAAGCCATCCAAGCCAACTTTTCTAAGACTTTCGCGCACACGACTCCAAATCTCACTGCGCGGAACGTTCATATTTTCCGGACCAAACGCAACGTTATCACCCAAACGCTGGAAAATTGCCTGTGCATCCGGATCTTGCAAAACCAACCCAACTCTGCCGCGCGCCTTACGAACTGGTATACCATCAACCAGCACACATCCCTCACTCACACCACCGTCAGCGTCTTCAACAAGCACAGCCTGCTGTGATTTCGCAGAAACCATATTATGAGCAGAATTGTTTGAAGAACTAGAAGAATTAGAAGAACTATTAATAGCACTGCTTTCAAGACTATTCTTAACTACAACATCATTGCCAATCAGCCCAGCAGCACCACTTAAAATCGTGGATTTACCAATGCCTGATGCACCCAGCAGTAGCACACGCTGACCAGCATGAATTGTGAGGTTTAATCCGCGCACAGCAAAGTTGCGTCGGGAAGCATGACGATAACCCCAATTCTTAAAACTAAGCTCAGCATTACTAGCATTACTACTATTACTAGCATTATTATCGCGCGAAGCTGTCGGAAGGAAAGTTTCAGCTTTACGCATGCAAGATGCCTTCGCAGAATCTGCAAAATTCATAGCATCCGTTTCAGCAACTGCTGGTTGAGCAGCATCAGGCATAGTAAATCCTTTATGGCAATGATAGGTGTTTAGTTTTTAATATTCAGTTATAATCTTTAGTTTTGTTATAATCTTTAGTTTTAACTTCTCTACTTCTTAACTTTTCTTTTTAACTTCTCTACTTCTTAGCTTCTCTTAACTTAGCAATTTTGCTAACTTCTCATAGTACTAACTTCTCATAGTAAAAACATTGTTGCATTCGCTTCTACGCAGCGAAGAAACTTTCGTTTTTTATATTGAGTTATAGAGAGATTTAGTAATTAAGTAGTTAAGTAATTAAGCGCGAGCTTCACGACCAGAAGCAAACTGATCGAGTGCGCCAGTTTTAGCAATTCCCAAATACAGGAACCACATCAAAATACCAGCGATAACAATGCCGGATACCACAGTGCTGACGAGGTATGGGAGACCATACTTACCTAAAACGTCAATACCCTGCAACTTGCCGAGGAAAGTGTAGCCCCAGCAGCCAATACCAGTCAATGCGCCAGAAAGAATCATGGTGTTCAAATTCCACTTTTTGTAAGCAAAAATAATGAAAGCAATCTCAGCAAAAAGACCCTGCACCACTGCAATAGCGAAGGTTTCAGCACCACCCCACTGGTTGCCCATCAAAGCTTCAAGCACACCAGCAACAACTTCTGCATAAATGGCAGCACCCGGCTTACGCACGATAACAGCAGCTAAAGGAGCGGCAAAAAGCCAAAGACCATTAATAAGACCGCCAAAACCTGGAACAATGTTGTCGAGTGCAGCCCAAGGAACAGCATAAAATACAGCGACAACCCAATAAATAAAAGCAGAAACAACACCAATAACTGATGCAACTGCAATATCAGCAACACGCCACTGCATATTTACTTGATAATTTTCTTCTGACATAAAAAATGTGCCTTTCTTGTTGTGTGCTGCGGTACACTTTGCAACACCTTTTCAGGCACGGGAAAAATAGACCTCCGTGCGCCGGTACTACCCGGATTCACGTTCAAGCGGTTTCTTCTCAGCTCTGCGCAAACGAACACACACAAACGCGTTAACACAAAGCACCCGTGTCGATTGACGATTGTACGGCACTGCGTCGACGCCAACCCTCCAAACATGAGACAAATCCCCCCCACATTTGGAGCGCCACACAACAAATAACCCTCCAAACGCGAGACAAATCCCCCACGCTTGGAGCGATAAGCAACCCCAAACTCTCCAAATGCGAGGTAGGTTGCGCACATTTGGAGCAATGTACAACAATAAAAAAACGTGCATAAGCACTGAATAAACAGCACTTACGCACGCTCATCATCCTATTTTCAAAAAACTCACTTACCGCGCATCGCACGACGGCTAATACGCTGCGGACGAGTCGGATCAATACCTTTTGGAATACCGAAGCCACTCTTGCTTTGCAATGTACGCAAACGCTCATTCAAAATCGCTAACTCTGTTTTTGTGAGGAAGAAGCGGCGGTTTGGATGAATCTTATCCATCAAAGCGAACTTGTGTTTCACAGGTTGTAAGGTTTTTGCACGCAATACTTTTCCGCGCAATTCCTTAAGCTTCACCTGGTTTTCACCATTGCCAACAGCCATACGGTAGACAGGTATATTGGATCCTGCAGTTACGCTTTTTATAGCATGCTCTTGACGATCCATCGCATGCATTAAACGCTCATAATTGCCCTCACCAATAAGGAAAATTCCATTAAAACCAGTACCGCGCCAAATAGCATCTTTCGTGCGAGGATCCACCCACACAGGTTGCTGTGGAAAAGTAAATCCACCCTTGTTAATAGCTGAAACAATGCCAGCTGCCGCTCCTGGACGACCCTCTAACTTTGCGTAACCAACTTTATCTGCGCGCTTCGTAAGCACAAACGTAAACAGCAGCAAACCAACCATCACCGCCGTAATAATCATCATAACCCACGTTACTATTGACCAGCGCAGCACCAAGCCAGCTACTACAGCTACAACTATTGGCACCACAAATGCCACAGCCAGCCATAGCGGCAGTTGCTTATCATCCGCATGCGTGTACTTGTAAATACGGATAATCTGTGAAAGCATACCCTGCTTTTTTACAGATTGCTTCGCATTTTGTGATGCACCTTGTGCTTTACTTTGTGCTTTACCTTGTGCCATGCGTTTATCCCCTGATATTCGCCTATTCTTGAGTTATTGAGTTATTGAGTTATTGTCGTGCGCTTATTTTTGCGCTTATTTTTTACACTATCTCAAATAATAATAGTCGATTGTGCAAATATTAATAAATTATTGCATACAATATCGTTACATTATTGCATACAATATCATTTATTTTCGCTTACTTTTGCTTATTTTCGCTTACTTCGGCCAATTTCCGCGCTTTGGGCTGCTCGGTTTCGGCAAACGCCAGCGCCTCATCTGCATCGCACGACTCCACGCATACATACCTGATCGCGACTTACGAGACACTGCAACATCACCAAAACGCTGAACCAATTCCTTACGCAACTTGCGCCACATAATGAACATGTCAATCACCGAAGCAAATAAATACGTATATAACAGCACAGCGAGCACGATGTACACCGTCATAAACTGCGAAAATGCAAATAAGCAAGCCATAATCACAACTGCAACTGGTACGAAAAACTCACCAATATTAAAGCGTGCATCCACATAATCGCGAATATATACACGCCACGGAAGCTGCTCCACCTTTGGCATATGAGCCACATCTCCGGTACGCATTGCTTCATATTGAATATTTTCGCGCTCCCTTGTTCGAGCGCGCGCTTGCTTTGCACTCGCCTTACGATCAGCAGGAACAAGCGGACGAAGATTTTGCGCCTGTGCCGCACTACGCTTAGGAGTAGGCGCATTTTTTTCGCGAGATTTCGGAGTTGATTCCGATGCTGATTCCGAACGAGTCGACGCGCCGACTGTCGTTTCGTTGGCTGCGGATTTCTTTGCAAATGGATTCCATGTCATGTTTGCAGATTACTCAACAGACTAGACGCATACAGGCGCGACGGAAACGACATAAACTTTACGCACGTGTAAAGAAAAAGTCGGTTACGTACGAAAAAGCGGCAGAAACTTTACAGCGTTGCAAAGTTTATGCCGCCTACGCGCAAAATTAGCCAGAATTACTCGCCCAATCGATCCAAAAGCAGAGCTTCAGTAACAATATTTCCGCGCAATCCCGGCAACGAAATCGACTCGTTCGGACTGTGCGCATTGGACTTAGGATCTTCCGGACCCGTCACCAGCACCTGCGCCTTCGGGAAGATGCGCTGAAGCTCCGGAATAAACGGAATCGAACCACCCTCGCCCTTATTTACCGGCTCCACACCGAAAGCATCGCGCATAGAAGCGAGCGCATCCTTCGTTGCAACAGCATCTGGGTCCATTGCCCAGCCCATGCCGTTATCAATCGGCTCTGCAGTAACTTCTGCACCAAAAGGCGCGTGAGATACCAAGAAGTCACACAACGCTTTTTGCGCTTCTTCCGGACGCTGCGAAGGCGCGGTACGAAGCGAAAGACGCAACTTAGTTTCGTGCGCAATCACATTAAAACTGCCCTCAACAGGATGCGCGTCCATGCCGATTACCGTAAGGCTCGGCTTAGTCCACATGCGCGCGGCAAGAGAGCCGGTGCCGGCAAGCTTATAAGAATCAACAACGGAAGCGTCGGCACGCACCTGCGCTTCGTCTAAATCGCGCTGCAAACCGCCAACTGGCTCCTCTGCTTTAATTCCAGGCACAGCCAAGTCGCCAGCCTCGTTGTAAAGCGATGCAACAAGCATGGAAGCTAACGTGTAAGCATCCAAAATTGGGCCGCCGAACTGGCCGGAATGTACTTGATGGCCAAGAACTTTAACTTTTACGTCCACGTCGGTATTTCCGCGCAAACTCGTTGTAAGACTTGGGATTTCGGCAGACCAGTTACCTGAATCAGCCACGATGATTACGTCGGATTCAAACTCGTCTTTATGTGACTCAATGAACGGAATGAAGCTTGGCGAGCCCATTTCTTCTTCGCCTTCAATAAAGACTTTAATATTTACGCGCAAATCGTCACTAAGTGCGCGCAAAGCTCCGTAGTGAATTGCGATTCCGCCGCCATCGTCTGCAGATCCACGTCCGTAGAGGCGACCGTCAATCTCCTTGCCTTCAAATGGGTTCGTGTTCCACTCAGATGGATCTGGCACTGGTTGCACGTCGTGGTGAGCGTAGAGTAAAACCGTTGGTGCACTTGGGTTTACGATGCGAGAGCCGACTACTTCAAAAGCACCTGGAGTGCCATCCGGATTCGTGGACTGCTCGACGCGCGCGTCAATACCAACTTCACGCAATACCCCGGCCACGTATTGCGCGGACTTGCGCATATGCTCACCATCAATGCCCTTAGCAGAGACAGCAGCCAGCGAAATCTTCTTATTCAACACAGAAACTACGTCATTCCAAGCGTTTTGCACGCGAGCGCGCACGTCTTCGACAGCCAAACCTGCCATAAATCCTCCCGAATAAAAGTAACAGAGCAGTAATTGATGCCTGTAAAACTATATCTAAATTATACCCAAACTATGCACGCAACTATGTCCGCAAACATGAGGAAACGCGAGAAAAGTTGCGCGCGTTTGGAGCAATATGCCGGACCAAACCCTCCAAACACGAGAAAAGTCGCGCACATTTGGAGCGTTTAGTTTAGTTAGCCCTCTCAATGCGCGCGGCAACCCAATCAACGATATAAGGCGCGCACTGCTCAACCTGATCCATTGCAACTTCAAACTCGTGCGGGCCGCCGTACCACGGATCTGCCAAATCAAGCAGCATCTCGCGACCAGGCTGCGGCTTTGGAAGCGACGGATCAAAAGCACGATACATATGCACCAACTCGCGCTTTTCTGCAGGAAGTAGACGCAATAACGATCGCATATGTGATGCAGTCATTGGCAAAAATAAGTTCGTTTCCGCAATTTCGTCCACTTCAATACGATGCGCAAAATGCGAAACTGGCAGCCTGTATCCGCGCTTTGTAAGCTCACGCTGAGCACGTCTGTCAATCGGATTCCCGTATTCTTCGTCACTAACTCCGCTGGAACGTACCGCCACAACGTCACCCAATCCCCTCAACTGGAATTCGTTGCGCAGCACAATTTCCGCCATAGGCGAGCGACAAATATTGCCTGTGCAAACCGTCATCACTGTGTATGGGTGACGCGCGTCTACTTTGATTTTGCTTGATTCTTCAGTCATATTTCCTCGTTTACTTTGCGATTTATAGATTCTTCGTGATTTATAGATTCTTTACATTCTGCAGATTACTTCACGATTCCTCGTTTACTGCGCAGGCTCATATACCATAAAACGATATCGCGCAGGATTGCTTTCGCCACCAACCTTCAGCGGCGCTTCCTGCCACTCACCTTCGCGCGCAACATGCCATTTTCCGGCATCAACCAATGCATGAATGTTCGGAGCAAACGTGTCCGCTGCAACTTTCGCGTCGATTTGCGTTACGTAAGCTGCGTCCGCGTGGTAATTTGCAAGCATTTCTCGCAAAATTGCAGCTCCGCCAATAACCCAGATTGCTGGACCGTCTAAAGGCGAGTCTTGAGTTGCGTCTTGAGTTGCGTCTTGAGTTGCGTCTTGAGATGCGCTTTCTTTATTTTCCAGCTTTTCCTTATTTTCCAGCCATTCACGCGCGTAATCCAAAGCCGAATCAATGCTAGTAAAACTACGAGCGCCATCTGCTACGAAATCAGGATTTCGAGTAACCACAATATTTTCGCGACCCGGCAGCGGACGGAATTTCGGCGGCATCGAATCCCACGTACCGCGACCCATAATCACAGGGCAACCGATTGTCATCGCCTTAAAATAGCGCAAATCCGGCGAAAGTCGCCACGGCATACCGCCGTTCACGCCCATCGCGCCTGGCTTGCCGTCTAAACCGAAAGCCTCGCCCCAAATCAGTCGCACCGGAAAATTATTCAGCGCACTTACGCTACTTTCCATTTTCGCCCCCTAAAAGCTAAATCACGCTAAATCAAAGCTAAATCGCGAATAAATCATACGAAAATCAAACTACATCACACTGCAACCGGCGCTTTAATCGTCGGATGATGCTTGTAATCAACAACCTTAAAATCGCTGTAATCGTAATCAAAAATCGAATCCGCCTTACGAATTTCAAGCTGCGGATACGGGTATGGTTCGCGCGAAAGCTGCTCAAGCACCTGCTCAACGTGATTATCGTAAATATGGCAGTCGCCGCCCGTCCACACAAATTCGCCCGGCTCAAGACCCGCTTGCTGAGCCATCATCATCGTCAAAAGCGAATAAGACGCAATATTAAACGGCACACCGAGGAACATGTCGCAAGAACGCTGGTAAAGCTGGCACGAAAGCTTGCCGTCAGCAACGTAGAACTGGAAAAGCGAGTGGCAAGGCGGCAACGCCATATGCTCAACTTCCGCAGGATTCCAAGCGCTAACAATCATGCGGCGAGAATCTGGATGATGCTTCATAAGATCCAGAACGTTTGCGATTTGGTCGATTGTGCGGTTTGGATTTTCCGCCGTCGGCGCCGGCCAACTCCTCCACTGCACGCCGTAAACAGGACCTAAATCGCCGTTTTCGTCCGCCCACTCGTCCCAAATATGAACGCCATTTTCTTGCAACCAGCGCACATTGCTTGAACCTTTAAGGAACCAAAGCAACTCGTACGCAAGTCCTTTGAAAAACACAGTTTTTGTAGTAATAAGCGGAAAATATTTGCTAATATCGAAACGGATTTGCTGACCAAAAAGTGAAATCGTGCCAGTGCCGGTGCGATCTGATTTTAAAGTGCCTTCCGTAAGGATTTTTCGCACTAAATCCTCGTAAGGAGTAGGAATATGAGACGCTGGTTTTTGTGGTACACGCGCGCGAATTGCGGCAAGTTCTTCTTCTGTTAAAGCCATGCTGCCATGGTAACAAAGCGATAATAAATTTAAAGAATCGCGCTCGTAAAACCATATGCCTACCGCGCAAAACGCTAACTTCGACGATTGAGCGCAAAGTTACAATCCTTACGATAACATGAAGAAACACGATTGCAGCAAAGGAGCAAAAATGTCTAGAAGATTGTGGGTTGAACGTAGCGAAGATGGCACATGGGAAGCACACAGCGACGATGGTGCGAGCCTCAAGTTTGGTCGCGGCGAAGGCATGTTTACTCCAGTTGAACTATTGCAAATTGCGCTAGCAGGCTGCACTGCACTCAGTAGCCAGTACGCTGTAGAACACGCGGTCGGTGATGGTGCTGGAGCGCGCGTAGTAGTAAATGGTACGTACGATGCGGAAGAAGGAACTTACTTACGTTTCCAAGAAGACGTTACGCTTGACGCGACTTCGGCAAAACCTGCGCTCAGCGAGGAAGATGCTACCGCACTTAAAGAGCGTATGGAACGTCATATTTCCAAAGGTTGCACCGTTAAACACACACTCGAAAAAGGTGCTGCAGTTAGCGTAAACGTTACCATTCGACACTAAAATCAAGTAAAAACGCGAAAAAGCAACTACAAATCACCAAAATCACTAAAAAATACTACAAAATTAACTCAAAATTCACCACATGTGGCACAATTGAGTACACAAGATACTTACGCAATACTGATGCTATGTATGCGTGTATGCAACCGGAGGAAACTTTGAAAATCGCGATTTTTACTGAAACATATCCACCATACATTAATGGCGTTGCAACACAGTCTTACATGCTCAAGAAAATGTATGAGGAGCTTGGTCATGAAGTGCTGGTTGTAACAGTCGGCTCTGAAAAACAGCGTAAAACTAAGCTTGAAGACGGCGTCGTCTATGTTCCTGGCATCTTATTGAAAAAGCTTTATAAATATCGCGTAGCACTTCCAATTGGCAATATGCGTAAAAAATTCCCGCTCAACTTTAAGCCAGATGTTATTCATATCCAAAATGAATTCGGCATTGGTGAAATCGGCTTGGAAGTGGCTAAGAAGGAGCATATTCCTGTTATTTACACACTTCACACAGAGTACGATAAATTCCTGTTTTACATTGGTTTGAAGCATTTTACTGAGTTCTCGCGCAATCTTTCAGCGAAATATTTTATGCGTTTCTCAAAGAATGCCACAATTATTACAAGTATGTCTGCTAAGGCGCAAGCTTATATCGACCGTCAGAAGGTTGATAAAAAAGTTGTTGTACTGAACAATGCAGTAGAGTATAAGCAATTCTTACCTACCCCAGAACGTCTTGCCTTCCGTAAAGCTTTCCGCGAAAAATATGGTGTTTCGGACTCAACTAAGCTGTTCGTGTTCGTTGGCAGAATTGGTGCTGAAAAAAATATTGCAGAACTGATTGATAACTTTATGTATTGTGATTTTCCTCGAGAAAAAGCACGATTATTTGTGATTGGCGGCGGTCCGGATTTAGAGTCGTTGCGCGAACGCGTATCTTCTAACGGGTTTGACGATAGAATTTACTTGCTCGGACCAATTGCACATACTGAAATACCAAAGTATTTGCATGCAATGGACTACTACACTACTGCCTCACTTTCCGAGATGCATTCGCTTTCCATGCTTGAAGCAATGGCTTCCGGCTTGTTTGCACTGGTAAAACATGATTTACCGAATGAAAACCAGATTATTAGTGGTCAAAACGGGTATCAGTGGGATACTCGTGAAGATTTTAAGACTGTTTTTAGTAAAGTTTTAAATATGAGCGAAGCTGAGCAGGCGCAGCTTAAGAAGAATGTACTTGAGTATTCAAAGAATAATGATTTTAAGAGTCAAGCGCAAGAATTGCTGAAAATTTACGAGCGCGCAATTGAAATGAATAAAGAAGATCTTGCTAAGAAAAAGACGGAGCGCGATGCTCGATACGCACGGTTTATGCTCAAAAAGAGCGAGAACAACAATGACTAAACTTGCGCTATTTGTAGCAAAGGCTTTAAACAACAATGCCGCTTGCTGACAGCGTTCTCGTAGCTGTGCAATACTGTTCCTGCTGATGACGAGCATCCGACTTGCAGTCGCACTTCTGCACACGCTGCACCAAACTAAATCACAACTACCAATGCCAACTAAAACTAAACAAAACTGCAGAAATCGTCAATTAATTTTCAACTAATTCTTAACTAATTCTCAACGCTTCTACTCGAGTGTTCCTAAATGATGCTGCGTTGCATCAGCACTCGCGTCATCAAACTCCCCTGCATCGGCCGCATCTACCAGAGCAAGTGCAGCGTCCACCAAATCTGGTCGCAACGCATCCAGCCAGTGAATACGCGCATCTCTACCAAACCAGCCCATCTGCTTGCGAGCAAGTCGCTTCGTCTTTTGCGCAATATCCGCAAAAGCCTCATCCTCACTCCAAACGCCGTCTAAATAATCTATAATCTGTTGATATCCGAGCGCGCGAGCAGCAGTCACGCCTAATCGTCCACGGATTGCACGCACTTCGTCCACAAACCCCTGTTCTCGCATTAATTGCGTCCGTAATTCCACGCGTTGATCTAAATCTTCACGCTGTAAATCCAAACCAATTTGCACACAATCGATCACATACTTGTACTGTGGAAGCGTTGCAGAATAAGGCTTACCAGTAAGTTCAATCACTTCAAGCGCTCGAATAGTGCGTCGAGGGTTGCGAGCATCCATATGAGCTGCCGCCACAGGATCTTTCTGCCGCAACTCTGCAAATAGCGCATCAGCCCCCTCTTTGTGCTCTCGTTCTTCTAAAGCCGCACGAATAGTCGCATCTGTACCCGGGAATGTAATATCGTCCACAGCGGCGCGCGCATACAATCCCGAACCGCCAACTAAAATCGGTCTCACTCCGCGTGACTGCAAATCATGAATGCATTGTCGCGCTAATGTTTGAAAGCGCGCGACTGTCATTGTTTCTTCTGGATCAATAATGTCAAGTAAGTGATGCGGTACTGCTGCCTGCTCTTTAGCACTCGCTTTCGCTGTGCCAATGTCCATATGCCTGTACATTTGGTATGCATCTGCGTTGATGATTTCCGCACATACACCGCGTTCATGTAATCTTTTTGATAAAGCAATACCGAGACTTGTTTTGCCAGAAGCCGTAGGTCCTACGATTGATATCACCTTCGGTACGTGATGATACTTATTTTCAATCACAATATGCTCCTCGGATTCGCACGCAAACTTACGGTGTAGTACATAGCGTTATAGAGTTACTGTTACCAGTGCTACAGTATCGCTAGTATCGCTATTCTACCGCTATATTATCGACACATACCCCTTTCCTGAACGTTTCATAAAACATTTCGTAAAACATTTCGTAAAACGTTTCGTGAAAAGCTAACCAAAATATTGTGTAAAAGAAATGTTTGCCGCAATATAGTCGATGCAATGGTGAGTTTAAAAAAATCACGCATATACGTTACTGAGCAGTGTCGCGAGTATGATAGAAAAATGTGATACTTGATCGTCATAACCGTGTAAACGCAGCAGAGCTGTACGCTCGTCTTCATAGTAACGAAACAATGAACGAAGCAAACAGCAACAATACAACCAATACCCATAATAACACTGAGCATCATTGTCCTCAGTGTGGTAAAAGTAATGCGCCAACACTGCCGGAAGATCAAATCGACGAATTTGTGAACATGATGCAAGTGTACGAAGGCGCGATGTACGAAATCAGCACGAAGCTTGAGATTCTTGACAGTGAGTTTCAAGTTCGTTTTTCGCATGATCCGATTCATCATATGGAACGTCGCTTAAAATCTGTACACTCGATTTTTGAAAAGTTACAGCGTCGTCATCTCGACATTTCTACTCGTTCTATACGGGACAATCTTTTCGATGTTGCAGGCATCCGCGTTATCTGTAACTACCGCGATGACGTGTATTCTGTAGCACAATATCTTTCTAAGCAAACCGATATCCAAGTATTGCAAGTTAAGGATTACATTAAAAATCCTAAGCAAAATGGATATCGCAGTTTACATGTGATTTATGCTGTGCCAGTATTTTTGTCATCAGGAGCACACTACACGCCAGTCGAAGTGCAGTTCCGCACAATTGCAATGGATTATTGGGCTAGCTTGGAGCATGCTTTGCGATATAAGGCCGGTTTGCCAGATGCTAAGTTAGCTGAGCATTCGCAAACTTTGCTTGACTGTGCACGTAGCTTGCAAAATATTGAAGCGCAAATGCAAGGTATTCATCGCGACATTAACGGCGCTCCTCGTGTTGAAGAAGCACCAAATAGCAGAGTGTAAGATTATAAGATATAGCTCAACTGTATGGCAGGTGTTTATGCAAACATGCTTTGCATAAACACCTTTTTACGAGTGCGTTTGTTTGGCACAAATGTAGTAAATTATGGTGCTATTTTTAGTATTTTTTAAGATGTATTAGTTAGAATATTGTGAGAACGTTGTCTTGACAGCGTTTTATTTCATTGCTGTTAAGGAGAAACAATGGCAAACTTTACACAAGATTATTACAGGAGCAGCACTCCTGAAATCGTCGATACTCAAGCCACATATGCTTTTGAAGAAGCAAAAAGGGTTTCAGTAAGCCGCACTTACGGAGAAATGACGCTCGGGCTTATCGTTACTGCACTTGTTGCAATGCTTACGCAAACTACGGATTTATTCTCTCAGTTTATGATTGCAACTCACGGCTGGGGTTGGATTTTACTTATCGGCGCACAAATTGTTATATCTATTTTCATGGGCACTCGCATTATGAAAATGAGCACTACCACTGCACGCGTTCTGTTTTATGCTTATTCAGCATTAACTGGATTTACACTGAGCACTATTTTTATGGCGTTTAGCCTTGGTTCGATTGCTCTCGTGTTTGCATTAACTGCTGGATTCTTCCTTTGCTTGACGATGCTTGCGCTTACTACAAAAAAGGATTTGCTTAAAGCAGGACCAATTCTTATGGTTGCGCTCGTTGTATTAGTTATTACGCAAGTTATTTTAATGTTTGTGGCTCCTGGTGCAGGAGTATTACGAATTGTTGCGGCTATTGGAGTTCTTATTTTTGCTGGTTTAACTGCCTACGATGCGCAAGCAACTCGCTCACTCCTTGAGCAGTATGCAAATCAGCCAGAAATGGTGAAGAAGCTGTCGATTTTCTGCGCTTTCCAGCTTTATTTGGACTTCATTAACATGTTCATTTATCTCCTACAATTGCTTGGAGATAGTAGAGATTAGTAGTTCTGATTTTCTAAACACAAAAACCCTGCTGATTCGTTCGGCAGGGTTTTTCTATTATGCGCTCAAGCAGGCGCTTTGACCGAGCTTGAAATCAATGGGATTTCAACATCCTTCAAAGCGTGATTTGGCTCAATTGTGAAGCACAGTGTGCTTTCAACTTGAGCAAGCTCAGCGAATCGAAGTGACTTCTCGCGCATTATGCAGCTCGAAGTCGTCGATTCGCAAATCAGCCGAACGGCTATGCCTGAAAGCACACCGTGCTTTCAACTTGAGCAAGCTCAGCGCTCCGAATTGCCTTCGCGCGCGCTACGCTTTATGCGCTCAAGCAGGTCGTCGCGCACGAAACAACAAAAGACCCCACGAGTTTCCTCGCGGGGTCTTTGTTAAGCCTTAGCTAATACTTTCAGTTAAGAAAATACTAGGCAAGAATCTTGGTCACACGACCAGAACCAACGGTACGGCCACCTTCACGAACTGCGAAGGTCAAGCCCTCTTCCATTGCGATAGCCTGGATCAACTCAACAGTGAATGTTGCGTGATCGCCAGGCTGAACCATCTCAACGCCTTCTGGCAAGGTGATAACGCCGGTGACGTCGGTGGTGCGGAAGTAGAACTGTGGACGGTAGTTGGAGAAGAACGGCGAGTGACGGCCACCTTCGTCCTTGGTCAAGACGTAAACTTCGCCTTCGAACTTGGTGTGTGGGGTCACAGAACCTGGAGCAGCCACAACCTGGCCACGCTCAACGTCGGTACGGGTGATACCACGGAGAAGAAGACCAGTGTTATCGCCAGCTTCGGCCTCATCCATCTGCTTGTGGAAGGTCTCGATGGAGGTAACGGTGGTGGTCTGGGTGTCACGCAAACCAACAATCTCAACTGGGGTGTTGATTGGGAGCTTACCACGCTCAACACGACCGGTAACAACGGTACCACGACCGGAGATGGTGAACACATCCTCGATTGGCATCAAGAATGGCTTATCAAGATCGTGAGTTGGGGTTGGGATGTACTCGTCAACAGCCTTCATGAGTTCCTTGACGGTCTCTACCCACTTGTCGTGATCTGGAGCGTCATCGTGCAAAGCACCGTAAGCAGAGGTGCGGATGACTGGGCAGTCGCGATCGAAGCCGTTTTCGTCGAGGAGGTCACGGACCTCTTCTTCAACGAGGTCGATAAGCTCTTCGTCGTCAACCATATCGCACTTGTTCAAAGCAACGAGGATTTTCGGAACGCCGACCTGCTTAGCAAGCAACACGTGCTCGCGAGTCTGAGCCATAGGACCATCGGTAGCAGCAACCACGAGGATTGCGCCATCCATCTGAGCAGCACCGGTGATCATGTTCTTCACGTAATCAGCGTGGCCTGGAGCGTCCACGTGAGCGTAGTGACGTGCTTCAGTCTGATACTCGATGTGTGCGATGTTGATGGTAATACCGCGTTCCTTCTCTTCTGGAGCGGCATCAATCTGATCGAAGTCATACTGAGGGTTCAGATCAGGATATTCGCTGTGCAGCACCTTAGAAATAGCCGCGGTCAGGGTAGTCTTACCGTGATCAACGTGACCAATGGTACCAATGTTAACATGCGGCTTAGTACGCTCGTACTTTTCCTTTGCCATGTGTTTGTCCTCCTGGACGTCTCGTAGTTTGCCTCACACATATATGTGAAGCCTTCACGCTACATATTACTGGGTTTCTGGGTTAGGTGCCACTTCGGTGCCAGAACCCAGTCAACGTAGGAAATTTTAGCGTTGACCGGGGACAGAAAACACCGAAGTAGCGTGCGCTTTATTCGCCGCGCTGAGCCTTAATAATCTCGTCCGAAACAGCCTTTGGAACTTCCGCGTAAGAGTCCATCTGCATGGTGAACATTGCGCGACCCTGAGTCTTGGAACGAAGGTCACCAATGTAACCGAACATTTCACTCAGCGGCACCTTAGCGTCGATAACTTTCACACCGGTTGCATCAGTCATAGACTGAATGCTACCGCGGCGAGAGTTCAAATCGCCCATGACATCGCCCATATACTCTTCTGGAGTACGGACTTCGACTGCCATAATCGGTTCGAGAATTACCGGATTAGCCTTTGGAGCAGCTTCCTTGAAGCACATGGAACCTGCAATCTTGAAGGCCATTTCCGAAGAATCAACATCGTGAGTCTGACCGTCGGTGACGGTTGCCTTAACACCCACAACTGGGAAGCCTGCTAATACACCGGATTCCATAGCTTCTTGCACACCTGCGTCGATAGAAGGAATGAATTCCTTGGTAATGTGACCACCAGTAACTTCGTTGAAGAACTGGTAAGTTTCGCCGGATTCTGTGTCGAGAGGTTCAAAGTTCATCAAAACCTTTGCGAACTGACCAGAACCACCAGTCTGCTTCTTGTGAGTGTATTCCTGGTTCATAACAGCCTTACGAATCGTCTCACGATAAGCAACCTGTGGCTTACCAACGTTCGCTTCAACCTTGAACTCACGGCGCATACGATCAACGATAATGTCAAGCTGAAGCTCGCCCATACCGGAAATCAAAGTCTGACCGGATTCTTCATCAGTCTTAACCTGGAATGTAGGATCCTCGTCAGAAAGCTTAGCCAAAGCCAAGCTCATCTTTTCCTGATCAGCCTTCGTCTTTGGTTCCACAGCCACCTCGATAACAGGATCTGGGAAGGTCATGGATTCCAAGGAGATTGGGTTCTTTTCGTCGCACAAAGTATCACCAGTGCTGACGTTCTTCAAACCAACGAAGGTGTAGATGTTACCAGCTTCAGCAGAATCTACAGGATTTTCCTTATCAGCATGCATCTGGAAGATCTTACCAACGCGTTCCTTCTTGGACTTCGTGGAATCGTACACAGAATCGCCTGGCTTAACTTCGCCAGAGTAAACGCGCACGAACACGAGCTTGCCGTAGAACGGATGGGTGGAAATCTTAAAGACCAATGCTGCGAATGGATCGGTGTTCACTGGCTTGCGGTCGATTTCAACGGATTCGTCGCCTGGCTTGAAGCCCTTAATGGATGGAACATCCTCTGGGCTTGGAAGGAAGTCAACAACAGCATCCAGCATTGGCTGAACACCCTTATCCTTGAATGCAGAACCGCAAGTTACTGGGAATGCCTTACGCTCGATAGTAAGCTTACGAATACCAGCGCGCATTTCTTCTTCAGTAAGTTCGCCAGATTCGAGATACTTCTCAACCAAATCATCGTCAGCTTCAGCAACTTGATCCATAAGCTCTGCACGATATTCTTCAGCACGCTCCTGCAAATCAGCAGGAATGTCAACGGTGTCGTAGTGAGCACCCATATCGTCCTTAACGTCGTTCCAGACGTAAGCCTTCATACGAATCAAGTCAACAACACCAATGAAATCGTTTTCAGCGCCGATTGGAAGCTGAATAACGAGTGGGGTTGCGCCGAGCTTCTCTTTGATGGTCTTGACGGAGTAATAGAAGTCTGCGCCAAGCTTATCCATCTTGTTAATGAAGCAAATACGTGGAACACTATACTTATCTGCCTGACGCCACACGGTCTCAGACTGAGGTTCCACGCCTTCCTTACCATCGAAGACTGCTACTGCACCATCGAGAACACGCAGGGAACGCTCCACCTCAGCGGTGAAGTCCACGTGGCCTGGGGTATCGATGATGTTGATCTGATAGCGGTCATCAACATCATGAGTCTGACGCTTCCAGAAGCAGGTGGTTGCAGCAGACTGAATAGTAATACCGCGTTCCTGCTCCTGAGCCATGAAGTCCATGGTAGAAGCGCCATCATGAGTTTCACCAATCTTGTAATTCTTACCAGTGTAGTAAAGAATACGCTCAGTGGTAGTAGTTTTACCAGCATCAATGTGCGCCATGATGCCGATATTACGAACCATATTCAGGTCGTTAAGCACATCTTGTGCCATAATTTTATCCTTAGCTCTTTAAGATACCGATTATCTTGTGGATTACCAGCGATAGTGAGCAAAAGCCTTGTTTGCTTCTGCCATCTTGTGGGTATCCTCGCGGCGCTTCACAGAAGCACCCAAGCCATTGGAGGCATCGAGAATTTCGTTAGCCAAACGCTCAGCCATGGTCTTCTCACGACGAAGGCGGGAGAAGTCAGTAAGCCAGCGCAGGGACAAAGTGTTTGCACGAGCAGGCTTAACGTCAACTGGCACCTGATAGGTTGCACCACCGACGCGGCGGGAACGAACCTCAAGGCTTGGACGAATGTTATCAAGAGCGCGCTTCAAAACAGAAACTGGCTCCTGCTCGGTCTTAGCTTTCACCTGCTCAAGAGCGGTGTAGACGATGTTTTCTGCAATGGACTTCTTGCCATCGAGAAGAATTTTGTTAATCAACTGAGCCACGACGGTCGAGCCGTAGATTGGATCAGGAAGCAGCTGATGCTTTTTTGCAGGTCCTTTACGTGACATGTTTTACTTCGCCTTCTTTGCTCCATACAGGGAACGACCCTGCTTGCGGTCCTTAACACCCTGGGTATCAAGCGCGCCACGCACGATGTGGTAACGCACACCTGGGAGATCCTTCACACGGCCACCACGCACGAGCACGATGGAGTGCTCCTGCAAGTTATGACCTTCGCCTGGAATATAGGCGGTTACTTCAATACCTGAGCTGAGGCGCACACGAGCAACCTTACGAAGCGCAGAGTTTGGCTTCTTAGGAGTGGTAGTGTACACACGGGTGCACACGCCACGACGCAACGGGCTACCTTTCAAGGCCAAAGTCTTTGACTTCTTCGGCTTGGCCTGACGTCCCTTACGGACGAGTTGTTCAATCGTAGGCAACTTAAGTTCTCCGATTCATTACTATGTTCTATTTGGTGAAACCGCCACACTGCAGCACACCTTAACGCACGAATCGGTTAAAGAGTAAAAGCCACAGTCCACCGGCCCGATGGCCCTTGCACCTCCAGCCACACATTACTGCGCGCTATCTTTGGCACTTGGGATATCCCAACCCGCACGCCTATTACATAAGGCACGCCGTTGGCACACACGAGTTACTATTATACACCAAAGCTTGACAATATTATTATTGAAGCAAATAACAAAGCTCACACTACTTAAGAATCGGTCGCACAGGAGCTGAAACATCCAGACGTTGCTTATTACCAATCTTGCTAGAATCATCAATAATTTTAGCAACAATAGCTTTTTTTAACTCAAGCTGTGAAGCATTACCCCACACAATAGTTCGCTTTACACCACCAAGCTCAGTTTCAACGGAATCCTGCGTTTTTGCACTCACCTTTGTAATGCGCGAACGCAACGATTCTGGCAGCGAACTTACGATTTTTACAGCTTCTAGCACAGCACAATTATTCAAACTGCGCTGTACATCAACTACTTCAATTACTGGTATGCCTTGCGTAGAGGCGTGCGCTACAGAATTCAGCACACGACCTTTAGCATCAACAGCAGTAAGCATAGTATTATCAGATGTTTTCAACATTGCTGCAGGACGTTGCGCATGCACTGTAACATGCAAGCTATGAGGAAAATCTTTTACGACCTTCGCCTCAGTAACGCCAGGAATGTCGTTAAGCTGGTTGATTACTTCTTGAGAGGATACTAAGAACAGCGATTTGTTCACTTGGGTTGAAGCGATTGATGCAATCTTTTCTTCACTCACCCACTCGTTAGAGCCAGCAACACTAATATCATCAGCAGTCAGCCGGAACAGAGGCGAGAAAAAGAGCAGCCAAGCCATAATCGATATGGTGACAATAACAAGCAGTATAGCAATCAGTCGACGAAGCGTAAAATGCAAATAAGCAGACTTACGTTCTTTTAAACGTTCACGAAAATCAACGATATGAGGACGAGTCATCATACCAAAAGAACCAGTTTTTTGACTCAAAGTTTTTTTCACAAAATCAAGCCCAGGCAAACTTCGCGCATCTACAAACTTATCTTGATGCTGTTCATGATGATTATGAACAATATGCATTTGCGTTGTACGCTGACTCATTATGTGACTATGAGCACGCTGCGATTTACGTAATGATGCGGCGGAACGAGGCTGAGCAATATGAGTATTAGTAGTATGCGATTTGAATATGCGTGATGCAATATTACGCGATTTCGCATTACTTTTTTCAGTAACGCGAGATTTCGTGCTATCAGATTGCGCACTCCGAGGTTTTGAGCTCAAAGATTTTGCTGTACGAGACTTTGCTGTACGAGACTTTGCTGTACGAGATTTTGCAGTACGAGATTTTGCAGTACGAACTAAATTAAGGCTGGAAACGGTACGATGATGCGAATTATCTGCAGCAGTATCATTCGATTTACTTACTACTACGCGACTCATACCGTTACCTTTCGTAGCAACCTTTTTACAATTTACGTTACCAATATACTCATAGTGACTGCATGCAGTATGGGCAATATAACACGTATACACAACGTATATACATTGCTATTTACAATGCTTCAAGCATAACAGATGTCATAGCAGTAACACTTCCAGCACCAACAGTAAGAAGAACATCTCCAGCTTTTGCACGCGCGGTCAATTTCAATGCAGCTTCACGCATATCGTCAATCGCTTCAATGTTTATATTAAGATTTTGCGATTTTGCAGCGTCCACAAGAGTTTCTGCATGAATATTTGGAAAATCTTCCTGCTTTTCGCGAGCAGGAAAAATTCCCGTAACGATTACGTCGTCTGCTAAAGCCAGCGCTTGTGCAAATTCGCGAGAAAATGCACGAGTGCGCGAGAATAAATGTGGTTGGAAGAGAACACGCAGTTTTGCTGAAGGATACCGTCTACGCGCAGCATGAAGCAGAGCTGCTATTTCAGTTGGATGATGCGCATAATCATCCACCACCGTTACACCATTCACACAACCACGAATATCAAAACGTCGAGAAGCACCACGGAAACTTTCAGCACCGCGCGCAGCATCCTGCGGATTCATTCCAAGCAATACTGCAGCAATAATAGCAGCGGACGCATTACGCGCATTGTGCAAACCTGGAATAAGTAACTTTACTAGCACACGAGATTCAGCATCAGCAGTTACCATACTTTGAGGTAAAACTAGCGTAAACACTTCTCGCCCACTGCCAGCCTGTTCACTTTCATGCATGATTTCAGCGAACTTTGCTAAAGTTTGCACACGATCGCTAGTTTTCGCACGCCATGAATCAGCATCACCATACGCAATTGTTGTACGTAAAATCGAATCTGGTAATGTTTCGAGTACTTTTCGAGCACCTTCATCATCTGCGCATATTATTACGTGATGGAGAGCGTGACTTACATGCTCAACAAAAGCTTCACGGTAATGTTCACTCGAACCGTAATGATCAAGATGATCAGCTTCTGCATTTGTTACGATTGCAATACTTGGGTGATATTTTTCAAAACTGCCATCGGATTCATCTGCTTCAGCAACCATAATGTTGCCTTTTCCTGCATGACCACCGTCAAGAACTGTGCCGTCTGCTGCTTGTATTGAACCACCAATAGCATAACTTGGATCAGCTAAAGTACCAGTACCAGTAGTGGTTAATATATGCGCAAGAAGCGAACTGGTGGTTGTTTTTCCGTGTGCACCAGCAACAGTAACTCCAGTTTTTGCAGCAAGTAATAATGCGAGAATATCGCTGCGATGCACTAACTTTACACCGTGCTCGTATGCTGCCACAATTTCTGGATTTGTTGGTTTGATTGCGCTTGAGTATACAAGCACATTTGCATGCTCAACATGCGAAGCATTTTGCCCAATTGCTACTTCAATACCTAATGCTTCTAAACGTTGAGTGTGATCATTGGCTTCGCGGTCGCATCCGCTAACACTTACACCTTCTTCGTGAAGCATTTCTGCTAGAACACTCATACCAGCACCGCCGATGCCAATAAAATGTACTCGCCCTAATTTGGATATAGTTTGTGAAGTATCAAATGCGAATTTTACCGGGTTTAAATCAATATTATTAAGCGATAAAGTTGTATTGCTATGAAGATTCGTCATTACTTTCTGCTTTCTGTTGCGATTTCAAGAATACGCTGTGCCATAACGTCTGCAGCGTTACGAATACCGTAGTTCCATGCTTGCTTACGCATAGCTTGTAACTGTTGCTTATTTTGCAATAATGACAGACCTTCGTTGCACAACCATTGAGCATGAAAATCAGCGTCGTTTATCATGATGGCTCCACCAGCCTGAACTACCGGTGCTGCATTAAAACGTTGCTCACCATTACCAATAGGCAACGGCACATATACAGCCGGTAAACCAAGTGCGGAAATTTCAGCAACAGTTCCAGCTCCAGCACGACAAATAACTAAATCCGCACAAGCAAAAGCCCAGTCAATACGCTCTAAATATTCTGCAATATGATAATCACCTAATCCAGCATGATTTGGATGAATATCGTTTATTTGTGATTCTCCAACATTTTTTGCAACTATACTCCGCACTTCTTCCGCTTTTGCGCGACCAGTTAAATGTATGACTTGCGCATGCTGCAAAATTTCTTTAGAAGCTTGAGCTACAGCCAGATTAATGCTTTTTGCTCCTAAAGAACCGCCAGTTACAAGAATAATTGGACGGCGAAAATCGAGACCAAGCTGGCGAGCACCTTCAATTCGAGCTGAACTATAATCCTGCTCAAACTGTTCGCACAACTTTGCAATAGCGGAACGCAACGGTAACCCAACGCGTTCAGCTTCTATTCCTTCACTTGTACGCAAACCTGTATGCTCATACACTGTTCCAATTGCTGTAGCCCAATGCGCGCCTAAACGATTTGCCATACCCGCTTTTGCATTTTGCTCATGAATAACAATGGGAATATGTTGTGCATGCGCCTGAGTGTATACAGGAGCGGCAGCATAGCCGCCAAATCCAACAACAATATCTGCTTTACGCTGAGCTAAAATACTGCGCACTTTACGTTTTTCACGAATCCAACGAAATGGAAATGTAAGCGCGTCTTTATTCAGCTTACGAGGAAACGGTACTTTTTCTATAGTATCAAGTTCATAACCTGCTGCTGGCACCAGATCTTTTTCCAATCCAACAGCTGTACCAATAACACTGACGTGTGCTTGTGTTTCCTGTTTCCTCAACGCATTTGCAACAGCCAGTAATGGATTAACATGACCTGCAGTTCCCCCTCCTGCAAGCACTATATGCACTTCTTGATGATGAGCACTCTTAGCATCCATTGTTACCCCCTATGTTTACCTGTACTATCTTGACATTACTACGCAAACACGGCAAAATCACTACTATTTTACTGCAGTCAGCCGTGGATTAGCGCGCATTAAACCGTCCGCTACACCAACTGCAACTAGGCACATCACCAGCGAAGATCCGCCAGCAGATACAAACGGCATTGGTACACCCATTACTGGCAGCAATTGCACAACTACCATAATATTCACTAAGCCTTGTCCTACAATCCACGTAGCAATACACATTAATGTGATAGAAATAAATTTTGATTCTGTTTGCAATGCTGAAGCTAATATGCACCATCCGATGATGATGTACAGCAGAATTACTGCAGAAGCAACTAAAAATCCCATTTCTTCACCAATAATAGCGAAAATAAAATCATTATGAGCATATGGCAAATAATTCCACTTTTCTCGAGAATTACCTATACCAACACCGAGTAAACCACCGGAAGCCATAGCGTATTGCGCGTGGATTGCTTGGAAGCACACCCCTTTGGCTGCTTTTGCATCACAACCATGCAAGGTGGCAAGAATACGTCGCATACGATTTTGACTAGTCAATACAAGCAACGCAACCATAATGCTGGCAACAATCATGCCTGTTATTAACCAGCGCGTAGGGAACCCACCAAGATAAAACGCTATAAGAGCAATAAGAATAATAATAAGAGCAGTACCAAGATCCTTACCGGCAATAACAAGCAGCAACGATATGCCAAGACCCACAGCTACCGGAATATAAGCGCGCATACGCACGCGTTCATACGCTCGTTTTGCAGCAAGAAGCCCTATTGGTAGCCAAATACAAAGAGCAAGTTTAGTAATTTCTGCAGGCTGTAAAGTAATAGGACCAAATGCAATCCAACCAGCGTTACCATTAACTTCTCGACGTAAACCTGGCACAAACGTGAGGAACTGTGCTACCGCAGAAACGGTATAAATAATAGCAACATACCTGCGATAATATGCAACAGGCACACGAGAAGCGAATATGTATCCCATCATGCCCAAAATGCAATATAGCGTCTGGTTTATGCCTTGACCCCAAGGTGCTACACCATATGTAATCATGGTGACAGACGAGCTAGAAAACACCATAAATAAGCCAAAAATCGATAAAACAATAACCGATACCCGCATACCGTATAAGCACCATAGTGGATTAGTCACACTACGCCAACCAATATACTGCTTAAATACAGACTCTTGCGCTTGTTGTAAAGAAGATTGCGAAGACGAATCTTTTTTCGTTGCAAAGATATGAGCAAAAGTACGAAATAGATTTACGCGACGATACAACGTAGCAGGTTGCTGAGCAGACTTAGTAGACTTAGCAGGCTGAGTAGGCTGAGTAGATTGACTGGTAGGTTTAGGTGCTTCTGCCGGTTTCATCGGCGTATCAGTGCCTGCATGAGTACGAGTTGATTTTTTAAACGACCTATTTACAAAAGTCCGCATGGAATTTACCCGCTGTTTACGAGTATTGCTTGACTTGGAAGTATTGTCTTGGCGAATGGAGTCAGTATCAGCCTCAATATGATCGTGAATCATAACTTCTGACACTTTATGCCCTAGCGAAAGTAACCCCTGCTTGAGCTTCTTACTATTGAATACCATGATTACGTACCCATCGTTGAGATTCTTGAGCAAAGCGATTGCCACGATCAGCATATGAAACAAATTGATCCATAGAAGCACATGCTGGAGCAAGCAGCACAACATCACCAGGTTTAGCATAGCTGCCAGCAGCTTCTATAGTTTGACGCATAACAGCTTCACCAAATGAAGAATCAGCATTCATAAGCGAACGGTCTTCAACTTGCGCACACACCAAATCATCCACACTGCTATACGATTGCGCAGACGAACCATCAGGAGCAACAAGTGTTACTGGCAAATTCGGCGCCTGCGAGTGAAGAGCTTCAACAATAGGGCGCTGATCCACACCAATAACTACTGCAGCCTTCATCACATGACGCTGACGCGCTACCAAATCTTCAAAATGACCACCTTTAGCTAACCCACCAGCAATCCAAACAACTGAATTATTAGCAAAACTTGCTAAAGATGCAGCAGCAGCATGCGCATTAGTTGCTTTAGAATCATCAACAAATCGAATATTATGCGAAGGATTACAATCTTGAGCCGGCAAAGTTGCAACAGTTTGAATTCGATGCCCACCTGGAGCAAACTCACATAAAGCACGAACTGCAGCATCCACATTCCCAGTTAAACCAAGAGCCAACGCTAAAGCAGTAAGCGCATCAGCCAGTAGATGTGGATATACTGTGCCATCAGGTTCACATAAATGCTGCAAATCACGTAAAGCAACAATACGCTTCAATACTCCAGGATCTCCTCCAGCAACACCACTATTGTCAACAATCCAGCCATCCTGTACGCCAATTTCACCATCTTGAGGCTCTTCTAACGTAAAACCAATCTTTTTACAACCATCAGCTACTGTTGCTGCAGCAGCCAACGAGCTTACACGCGCATCCTGCGCATTATAAACTAAAGCTTTACGAACATTATGAAATACTTTTGACTTGTCACGAGCATACGCTTCCATACCGCCATGCCAATCCAAATGGTCGGCAGCAATATTGGTAATAGCAGCACAATCAAGTGCTAACGAATCAGTAAAATGTAACTGGAAAGAACTTAATTCAACGCATAAAGCATCATGACGAGCTTCTAAAGCTGCGCGAGAAACAGATTTACCAATATTACCTACTGCCGGAGCATCCAAACCGCAAGCCGTAAGCATCGCAGAAGTCATTTCAGTAGTAGAAGTTTTACCATTCGTACCAGTAATACCAACCCAAGAAGCAGGATGATTTGTGCGCTGAGAAGGCACACGCAACCGCCATGCTAATTCAACTTCACTCATTACTGGAATATGATGCGCTGAAGCTTCTTGCAAAAATGGCGTACGCGGATTAAATACTGGAGAAGTCACCACAGCATCAATAGCAGACCAATCGATAGCAGAAAAATCATGAATATCAGCTTCAGGCTTATGCTCATCAACTGTGAGAAAATCAACACCAACCGCACGCAGCACGTCAACTGCACCACGACCAGAAACACCAAGACCAGCTACTAGCACGCGTCGGAACGGAAATACACGATTACGCGCACACAGCTGCGATGAAATAGATGCATCATGATTCATAACAGTATTCATACTGAAACCTTCCGATTAGTTACCATGTTCACAATGCTGCATGCGGCACTGCTTGCGTTATAGTATTATTTCTTTTTTCAAGCATATGAATATTTGCCGTACTCATTACGCTCAGCATGCGTCAAGTCAGATTAAATAAGTAAACCTGAACGTCCAGCCCAATCAGCATAAAACATCATAAGCGCAGAAAGCACAAACATGAGCTCAATCATCCAGAAACGCACAACAACCTTCGTTTCCGTCCAACCAAGCAATTCAAAATGATGATGAATAGGAGCCATTTTGAAAACGCGCTTATGAGTAGCTTTAAAGAAGCCAACTTGTATAACATCACTAGCTGCTTCCATAACGAATAATCCGCCCAAAATTACTGCCAAAAATTCTGTATGCGTAGCAATAGAAAGCGCCGCAAATAAGCCTCCCAATGCTAAAGAACCAGTATCGCCCATAAACACTTGCGCAGGATTAGAGTTAAACCACAAGAATCCAAAGCAAGCAACAGCAGCACACACAGCAATAATCGATAAATCAAGAGGATCAGAAACAGCATAAGAGAAACCAAAATGACCGCCACCACGCACATGATAGCTTTCCCAAAAAGCAATCAACGCATAACCAGCAAAAGCAATCATCGAAGATCCTGCAGCTAAACCATCAAGACCATCAGTCAAATTTACAGCATTAGACCATGCAGCAATAAGAAAATTCACCCAAACAATAAATACAACAATACCCACGCCTCTACCAAGCATTGAAAAATCAAAGAACGGTCGCTCGATAAAACTCATACCTGCCTGTGCGCTCGCAATACCAGATTGTGTCGGTAACAATAATGCAAGAAGCGCATAAATGCTAGCAAAAATAATCTGACCCATAAATTTAGCATGCACAGAAAGACCCAAATTCTGCTTTTTACGAACTTTAGCAAAATCATCAATAAAACCAAGCAAACCCATAGAGAGCATAGCAAATAACACCAGCACAGCAGACCAAGAAGGCGTACGACCTACAGACAAGTAGCGGTATAACGCTGAAGCAGCCCAACCTGTTACAACTGCAAGATTAATAACCACTCCACCCATGGTTGGTGTGCCACGTTTAACGAGATGAGATTGTGGACCATCCTGACGAATGTACTGACCGTAGTGCAAACGATGCACCAAACGAATAAGCAAAGGCGTGCCAACAATCGTCACTACGAGTGACACCACAATTCCTACAATAAGCGCAATCACCGCTTAAACCTCCGTTTACTGTTTCGTTTGCTTTGTTATTTTGCTTTATTATTTTGTACTATTATTCTTTTATGGTATGTTTCGTAAACATACTTACATGTTCATTGTGAACAGTGAGAGTGCGCATCATCTGAAAGTTTTTTCCAACACTCAGCTAACACGCTTAATCCTGAAGCATGTGAACCTTTCAATAACACAACACTACTCGAATGACCAGCCACAAGTTTCCAAACACATGCATCAGCTTCATCCGCACTGTGCACCCAATGTACTGCATGAATAGCTGAAAGTTGCTTATGCTGCCACGAGCTTTGTGCACCTCGAGCAATACATTGAGCTAATCTATCTAATTCAGCATCCGTTTGAGAACCAACTGCTACAACCGCATCAACAGTCGATTGAGCAGCATACTCACCAATATCCGTATGCAATTCATCTTCATTACTGCCAAGCTCAAGCATTGAACCAAGTACAGCAATGCGGAAAAGACTATGCACTTGCCTATCTGCAGTATGCTCGTATGCACATAAACCGTCAATACCGGCCTTCATAGAATCAGGATTAGCATTAAACGAATCATCGATAAGCGTGAACTGTTCATCACCATGCGATACCGTGCTTAATTGCATACGATGAGGACTAATATGCGAAACTTCGCCCAATACCGCAGCAATAGTTGATAAAGTCACACCTAAAGATCGAGCAACATTCGCTGCAGCAAGCGCATTCATAACATTGTGTTCACCTTGTATAGCAAGATGAACTTGAGTTGCATGAATACAATCAGAAGATACGCGTTCTGTAAGAGTAAACATCGCTTTTCCAAAGGAATCTAACGATACATCACTTGCTAACAATTGATATTCATCTTGACGCGCTGATTCAAGCATCTTATGGTTAACATTTCGACCAAACCAGCGCACATGCTTATTCTCAACAAGATGAGCCATTGCAGCAACGCGAGCATCGTCAGCATTCAACACAGCTACACCATGAGGCACAAGTCCTCGCACAATTTCACTTTTTGCTTGTGCAATGCGCTCAACTGAACCAAATTCACCTAAATGCGCAACGCCAACCTTCAACACTACGGCAAGATCCGGCGGAGCAATACGCGTTAAATTAGCAATCTCACCAACATGGTTAGCACCCATTTCAGCTATCAAAAATCGAGTCTTACTCCCCACTTGCAACGCTGTAAGTGGCAATCCAATATTATTATTGAACGAACCAACTGGAGCAACAGTTTCACCCACTGTACTCAACAAAGCGTGCAACATATCTTTGGTTGTTGTTTTACCAACAGAACCAGTAATACCGATAATAGTAAATGGTTGTTCTAATGCGCGACGACGTTCCAAATTATGCTTGGCAAGAAGCCCTAATGCTTCAACAGAATCAGACACTACAATCTGAGGAAACTCAACACCCTCAACTACATGCTCAACAATAGCTGTCACAGCACCTGCTTGTTCCGCACGCTGAACGTAATCATGACCATCTACATGCTCACCAGCAATAGCAACAAAAACAGCACCATGACGCACTTGCCGAGAATCACTACAAGCTGATGTAACAACAATTTCAGCAACACCAGTATCAGCAACCGCATGACTACTATTGTTATTACTAACTGTGCCGCGTACTGCAACAGCAATTTCATGAACTGTCATCGGCATCATATTCGCGTGCGAAACCTTTTCATGATTATTCGCACACGAAACTTCACAACTCATAACATCCTCCAAAAATAATTATTCATAACATCCACAATTGTCACAGCACCATCATCACATAACGCAACATATGTCTACCGTAACTCATGCGAAACGCGCAATGCGCTTTTAATAGTCCCCTTACGCACACCAGCAGCAAGTACCATAGCAATAGCTAAGGAAAGATGTCGATGAACATCACGACCACCAATTTGATCAGCTAATTCGGCTAGTTCATCGGATTCGGCTGAGCGATAAACACAATATGAGTGCTCTCGACTCATAAAACCATAACGTTGACGCAATGAATAAAAACTCATTGTCGGTTTTGGTGGCAAATCGAGCGATGGTACAGGAATTTTCGTAACTTTCGCATTGGCAATAGTTGCTTCACTAGAGGCATCATTGGTTAATGCTGTTGACTTTACTTTCGCAACCGTAGGTGTAGTACTAGCACTCTTATTTTGTTGAGTAAGCTCGGCACCAAGTACATCAATATTTACTGACTGTAACGCATTCTTTGCTAAAGTAGCAGCATTAAGCGCAATAACCACAGCAGCCGCACCATCTTCTGCACACACCGACAACGTGTGCTGAACATCTGCAATATTCAGCGGGTATTGCAAAGATAATTCGCGCTGTAACGACATAGATCCAGCGTCGCTCATAATACCTACTGGATTGCCAAGCATATGCAAGAAATCAGCTAAGCGTAACACATTAGCATGGATTTCATCGTCATCATCTCCAGCAACAGCAAATGTTGCAACGCATGAAGAAGGATCACCGTTAATATCACAAGCAAGCTTCCCCAACGCAACAGGATTAGCTGACGATACTAATAATGGCAAACCAAGTGTAGATGCTTCACTACGAATCTCTGGAGGAACTAACGCAGCATACGCTCCAGCATCACGTGCAGCTTCAATCTGGCGACAATCAACATGACCAACTGGCACAAATAAGCAGCCGGGACGCACTTGACGCACATCATGAGCAAGTGAAGTAATAGTTACTCCAGCAGCAAAAGCTGGAACAACTTCAAAACCATAGTTCTTAGCAGCAAAACCTAAGGTCACTCTTACTCTTGCATATTCATCAACAGCATTCATCGCACACCCTACCCTACGTATAACAAATATTGTAATACGTGCATCACCAATTTACTGCAACTGGATTTGTGCGCGGAGCCGAAGCTGGAATATCATACTTCTGCATAAGGAATTCACCAATGGTCTTAAACAATGGACCTGCAGTCATACCACCATACACACCTTGAGGATCACGCAATACAACAGTAATAACAAAACGAGGATTATCTGCCGGAATAGCACCCGACCAGTCACTAATCGTAGAACTGAGTCGACCATCAGCTCCAGCAACTTCAGCAGTACCACTCTTTGCTGCAACACGATAACCATCAACTCCAGCAAAGCGGTGATAATGTTCACCAGAATTTTCCAAAGCATTCATCATCTGTGCCGCAACATTTTCATCCAAAACACGCGTTGCTTCAGGACGAGCAGGTTTTGTGACATGACCATTAGCATCAATAACTGACTTTATTAATGATTGACGCAACTTAACACCTTTATTAGCAATAGTTGCCATGGCATTCGTAAGTTGCAAAGCATTCACAGCATAACCTTGACCGAATAGTACCGTATCTTTTTTGCGACCATCCCAAGATTGTACGCTAGGAAGTAAGCCGCGAGATTCACCTTGCAAATTCAAACCAGAATATTGTCCAAGACCGAACTTAGCAAGATATTCATAACGCTTGTCCAATGGGTACTTTTCACCAGCCATTACCATGCCAACATTTGAAGATTCAGCAAGAATACCAGCTAACGTCCAACGTTCTACACCATGATCAACAGCATCATGATACGTTTGCCCATTTTTATTAAGATTATTCGGTACTGCAAATTGATCGGTAAGCTTATGCGCACCAGTTTGCAGCATACCCGACATTGCGAAAGCTTTACCAATAGAGCCAGGTTCAAAAGTTTGACTTACTGCACGTGAAACGTTTACTTTAGCAGCAGTGGTACCGGCTTTAATATCATCAGTATCTTCCAAAGCAAGAATTTCACCAGTATGAACATCCTGTACTACAGCCACACCCCAAGCTGCATGATACTGTTTCTTACCGTCAAGTAACACTTTTTTTACATACCAATCAACATCACTATCGATAGTAAGCTTAACGTCGCTTCCATTAACCGCAGGTTTAGACTCAGTCACAGTACCAGGAATTTTCTCATTGCCCGCGTTATTGCCTTGGTAACGCTGATACCCATCTACACCATTCAGTGTTGAATCATGCGTAAATTCAAGACCAGTAACACCAACTTCGCCTTTACGACCTTTCATACCTTTACGGTTAACTTCATCCGCATGAGTTACAGCACCAATAACAGAACCAAGAATTGGTCCACTAGAATACACGCGTTCACTACTATTTTCGGCATAAATACAGCCGGAAAGATTAAGCTTATCGATAGCACGCTTCACAGCCGGAGTAACGTTGCGTTTCAACAATACGTAACGGCCAACACCAGCTAATTTGCCACCAAGTTCTACAGAACTCATATGCAACAACGGTGCAAGTAAACGAGCAACCGCCACAGCACCCGTACCTTCCACTGGCTTGCCATCAATCATGTGACAATTACCCTCAGTTTGTTTCGTGCATGGCGTCGGTTTAAAAGCCTGCGCATTAAGAGGGTCACCAATAATATTAAATCGTTCTACACTTTGCGCCAAAACAGCGCCATTAGCGTCCAAAATCCGCCCACGTCGTGCAAGAATCGGCCGCACACGGCTACGCTCTGCTTGTGCTGCTTGTGCCGTAGAACGAGCGTTAACCAGTTGAATAAAGCTCAGCTTTACTATTGCACCTATACTGATAAATGCAAAAATTATGGCAATAACAGTGCATTTACGAACAAAAATCTGCTGATTGGCGAAACGTTGTTTCATGAAGTGACGCATCAATGTTTCTCCTGTTTTACTTGATTCTGCTGATTCTGCTGTTGATTGTGCGAAGTGATCTGTTTGCTTGATTGCTTACGATCCGCTCGATTGCGTTTTCGTTTCGCAGCATAATCACTAAGATCAATAGCAATAGAACCTTGCTGCGGAACCATACCCATGCGTTGTGCTCTTGCTGGAAGTTCCGCCTCTAAAGTATCTAATTTCGCTTGCTTTGCCTCTACATCTTGGCGCAAACGCGCAATACGTGACTGTACTGCTGTTTGTTCAAATGAAAGCTCAGCCATCTGTGTACGAAGTAGTAAAGAAGTTGACAATGTAGCAACCATTGCAATTACAACAATCATGCAATTTATTAACGGCACTTTACGCGTGTTGCTCCACACCATAACTTTGCGAAAACGGTTGCATACACCTGAAGATTGAGACTGCACTGAGCTAAACACCGCAGACGTTGAATTATGTGCATAATCTTTACGAACAGACGCATCTTTTGAACGACCTGCAGGAGCCGATGTAGTAGATGAATGCAATACACGATTTTTCATATTCAACACCATGTCAACAGCCTCCGTTGCGAAGCGTACGACCGGCTGCCTCATCTTCCAACCTAGACATCCAACGCTCAGGAATAGGACGGCATAATTCAACTGCGCGTAAGCGTACTGAGGAAGATCGAGTATTATGTGCAATTTCTTCTTGAGAAGCTTTCATTGCGCCGCGAGTAAGTGGCGCAAAAAATGGTTGCGCATCATCAGGAATAACCGGCATATTGGCAGGAACATCAACCGATAAGCCTTGATTCATAAAACGCTTAACTGTAGTATCTTCCAGCGAATGGTAGGATTCTACTACTAAGCGACCATGAGCACGAAGCCGTATCGCAATCTTAGGAAGCGTACGACTGAGCTTATCTAACTCTCCATTCACTTCAATACGAAGAGCTTGGAACACACGTTTAGCTGGATTACCAGCAGCACGATGAGCTTTAGGAATTACAGCATCAACTAAATTCACTAATTGACTAGAAGTAGTAAGTGGTTGTGCTACGCGAGTTTCTACAATACGACGAGCAATAGGAGCTGCAAAACGCTCTTCGCCATACTCGCGGAAAATTTTAGTTAATTCACGTGCATCGTACGTAGCTAAAATAGTTGCAGCAGTAGTTGATTGCGTAGTATCCATGCGCATATCAAGCGCAGTATCGTGCGAATATGAAAAGCCACGTTCCGTTTCATCAATTTGTAAGCTGGAAAGACCTAAATCCATAAAAGCAGCGTCAATACGATTGATGTGATGTTCACGCAACACCTCATCAATTTCATCAAATGCGGCATGCGCTGGAATAAAACGCTGAACTAAACCTTCATTACGCATGCGTTCTGTAGCTAAAGAAAGCGCTTCAGTATCGCGATCAATTCCAATAAGCGTAGCATGAGGAGCAGCTTTAAGAAAAGCAGTAGCATGACCGGCAAGACCGAGAGTGCAATCTACTACAATTGCACCCTCATGCTGCAGAGCAGGAGTTACTAAATCGACGCAATCTTGCAAGAGTACTGGTGCGTGAATAGTTGTAATATCTGTCATCACATCACCGCCGGAAGCACATCATCAGCGATATCGGCATACCCTTGCTCACGATCAGCAAGATACTCTTCCCAAGCAGACTTATTCCAAATCTCTGCACGCGTACCAACACCTATAACAACAATTTCATCGCCTAAATTTGCATAATCTCGTAACATAGGCGGCACAACAATACGACCCTGCTTATCTGCTTCCTCATCGACAGCACCAGAAAGAAATACGCGCAAATAATCACGAGCTGATTTATTGCTCATCGAAGTACGTTGAATTTGCGCAGTCATACGTTGAAACTCAACCATAGGAAGCACATAAATACAGCGCTCTTGACCACGAGCCATCACAAACCCTTTGCCAAGCTGAGCACGGAATTTTGCAGGAAGCGCCACGCGTCCCTTGTCGTCAATTTTTGGCGTATACGTACCAAGCAAAATAGGTGAAAAAGATGGAAGCGCTGGATCGTAAGATGCTTGCGGAACTTGCGGAGTCTGAGGAATCTGCGCAGACTGAGAAGTCAAATATGATGGTGCAATTGGCATAGCTGTAGTTTGGGCAGCTGAATCTGCAACACCGGATGGAGTGGAAGTGAAGACCGGTGTTGGCATTGGCTGCTGCATGACTGGCATAGCATTTGGTGGCATTACAAAGTAGCCCTGAGCTGACTGCATAGGTTGATGAGGTGCAACAGGCTGCACATACTGCTGTTGCGAAATTTGCGAAACTGGCGTTTGCAGTGGCATCTGCATAGGCGAAGAACCGCTAGATTCCGCAGTCGATTGAACCTGATGTAAAGAATGCTGTGAGGAAGAATCAGCTTCATTCTGCGGTTGCTTGCGAGCAGCACTATGAACCATATTCCACCTCCTTAGCTCAACATGCACTATGCCATTTGCACGTTATTCACCATATTAACCCATTCATCACCAAAAATCCCCACTTTTTTACAAAAATTTTGTTTTTTCCACACTTTTCCACCTATATCAATCAAATAATGAAACAAGAAAGGGGTTATAGGCCAAAAGTGTGTAAGAAATCATGTCTTAGGCCTTGCAATACAAGCGTTTTGCGGTAATCGAATCTGTTTGCTGCATATTCGCCACCTGGACAAAAACTGTGTAAAAAATCAGCTCATAACCCTTACGGCAGTAAGACTCACAGCATATCGAATGTGGGCTATTTCTTATGCTAAGCGGCATTCCAAGTATGTATTAGCTGAATATAACAATACATCGTCAAACGCTG
>QWCP01000085.1_pt1 | contig 47371 bp, 41 predicted proteins | sample 1972561 | NCBI WGS metagenome assembly QWCP01 (sample SAMN09866705, study PRJNA288562) | Human vaginal metagenome isolate pre4_vaginal, whole genome shotgun... | isolation source: vagina | host: Homo sapiens | place: USA: California
TTATCAACCAATTGGCGTATATGTGCCTAAGAGTGGCAAAGTTACTTTGAAAATTAAGTTAAAGAAAGAAATTTCAAAAGGATCACTATTAAATCCTGAACTTTACTTACTCAATAAACAAGCTCTTAATAAGACAATTTCTAATGCACAAAACAACCGACTTAAATTATCCAAATGGACAAATAATCAAATTGAAGGGACTGTTAATATCAAACAAGGGCAATCTTTAATTACTACTATTCCATACACATCTGGCTGGAAAGCCTTTAGTGATGGAAAGCCTGTCAAGATTGTGAAAACCTTAAATAGATTTATTGCTTTAGATTTACCAAAAGGGAAACATAAAGTTACTTTAAAGCATACAATGCCAGGTTTGAAATTAGGAATTATAATCAGCATATTAGGATTAATAAGTGTAGTTACTGAATATTGGGTTCTTAAAAAGAATCGTGAAAAATAGGCATTAAAAAACTGCTAACAATGAGTTAGCAGTTTTTTTGAAATATAAGTTTAAAATAAACAATGCTCATTAAAATATTGCCATAAAGTTTTACCTATTTCTGATTTTGCCAGCAGTTGAGCTCTATCTTTTATCGATATTTCTTGAGAAACTAACGTATTAGAATTAATTCCTTCAGGAATAAACTGAGCCAATTTAAATTCATTAAAATCATGATACTCCTTAAAATTATCATCTTGTATCAAAATTTTTTCTTCAACAAAAGTTAAATACGAATCTAAATAATCTCTTTTTGGCTTTTCACGTTTTCTTCCATGAATATAAGGTATTGCCCAAAAATTTGCTAAACAATGGCGATTTTTTAACTTTACCTTTTTTCTTTGCCCTTTTTTGTAAATACCAGTATTAATAGTATCTCCAGCAAAATCCGTATTAATAATTTGCCCATCTCTAATAATTTTTTTATTGTAGATTATTTCATAAAAAGTTACAGCAAAATCTGACATATCAGGATCTAAACCTGAATTATATGATTGACTTGAGTATATTTTGCCATCATATTTAAAAATATTATTCGCTTCTGATGTAACTACAATTTGAGTTAAGAGTACATCTTCAACTTGCTGTTGTTTTTTCTTAGTATACATTTATTTCTTTTCCAGCACCGTTACACATTCGACATGTGGAGTTTGTGGAAACATATCAACTGGAGTAATTTCTTCAAAGTCATATCCCAACTCTTGATACATTGTTAAATCACGCACCATCGTGGCGGGATTACATGAGATATACACAATCTTTTGTGGGTTAGTTTTCACACTAGCTTCGATGAATTCAGGGGTCAACCCTTTTCTTGGCGGATCAACAAAAATCACATCTGCCTTCATCCCTTCATTAACCCAATTTGGCATCAATTCTTCAGCTTTTCCACAAACATATTCAGCGTTTTCAATTCCATTGAGTAATGCATTTTCTCTAGCATCTTGTACAGCAGGTTTTACGATTTCTACTCCGTAAACCTGCTTAACATGCTTAGCAACACTCAAGCCAATTGTTCCAATACCTGAATAAGCATCGATTACAGTATCCTTTTTTGACAAACCAGCTTTTTCAATTGCTAAATTATACAGCCGGGGCGTTTGCAAAGAATTAATCTGGAAGAAACTTTGAGCAGAAATCTTAAAACGAATATCCCCAATTTTATCCTCAATTTGTGGATTTCCTGCGAGTAAATAGTCATGTTTCCCCAAAATAACGTTCGTTTTCTTAGGATTATGATTCAAAATCACACTAACAACACCTGAAATTTGACTTATTTCATCAGCTACTTTTACAAGCTGTGGAAAATCTTTGTGTAAACATACCAAGATTACCATCATATCGCTATTAGCCTTGCTTCTACGCACCTCAAGATAGCGAACTTCGCCTTTATTTTTAACTTCGTCATAAGCTGGTACATGATTTTTACGCAAAATATCACGTGTTGCCACTAATACCCGGTCAATTTCAGGGTCAGTGGTAAAAAAGTTTTCCATTGGAACTAAATCATGTGAATGCTTCCGGAAAAAACCAATCTCCAGCTTTCCCTTTACATTACGCACAGGTACTTGCGCTTTATTACGGTAGCCCACTTCTTCAGGACTAGCTACTGTTTCATTAACTTTCTTGTTCAAGTGTGCTTTTTCCAGTAAGTTGATAACTTGCTGACGCTTAAACTCTAGCTGTTTTTCATATTTAATATGTGCTAAACTGGCAAGTCCAGTTTGGACCCATTGATTAAGTTTAATCGTTACTCGATCTGGGCTTTGCTTGATAATGTTTTCAATCTTAGCAAATGCAAAACTCTTTTTAACTTTTAAGATTTTAGCTTCAACTACTTCACCTGGCAAAGCATTATTAACAAAAATCGTCATTCCATCTAAATGGGCAACTCCCATTGCTTCATAAGATAAGTCCGTAATTTCTAATTCAACGAGTTGATTTTTTTGCATGATATCTACCTTTTCTAAAATCGCTATAATATATAATACTAAAAAATCAGTTGCATTGCTCGCTAACAGAATATCATCTTTTTTTAACTTTTTATTTGACATTTAATTCGGACCACGCTATTATAATTTCAATTAATAAACCAGTAGCTCCTTAGTTCAGCGTTCAGAGAACCGACGGTTGGTGCAAGTCGGACAGACTAAGGGTATGCGAATTACTTATTTCGGCCTTACGCAGTGCCGTTATCACCTGCGTACTTGAGTCTGCAGATATTGCAGAGAATATGGGTGGTACCACGGCTTTATAAGTTCGTCCCTGTTGCTAATAGCAACAGGGACTTTTTTATTCGGAGGAAATAACTATGAAAAAGAAGATTGGTTTTGGAGAATCAATTTCGATTTTAATTCTATTACTAGCTATTTTAGGAACCAGTGTTATAAAATTTGGAATCAATCCTGAAGTTCCTGTACTATTCGTTGCCGCATTAATCATTTTCTGGGCAAAAATCCGGGGATTTTCTTGGGATGAAATTCAAGATGGAATTAAGGAAGGAATTAATATTGCAATTATTCCAATTTTTATTTTCATTTTAATTGGCGCTTTAATTGCCGTTTGGATTAAAGGCGGAATCATCCCCTCCATTATGGTTCTAGGCTTTCACTTAATTAGTGGTCAATTCTTTGTTCCCTCAGTCTTTTTAGTTTGTTCGATTGTTGGTTTAGCAATTGGTTCTGGCTTCACTACAATTTCCACCGTAGGAATTGCCTTCTTAGGCATCGGAGCTTCAATGAATCAAAATTTAGCATTAGTTGCCGGAGCTATTATATCTGGCGCAGTATTCGGCGATAAAATGTCACCACTTTCTGATTCAACTAACCTTTCAAGTGCCGTTGCAGAAAGTGAACTATTTGCCCATATAAAAAACATGATGTGGTCAACTATCCCTGCTTTTCTTGGCTCTTTAATTCTTTTTGCATTTTTAGGTAATGGAGGTCATATTAATTTAACTAAAATTGACAAAACTGTTTCCACTTTAAACAGTAACTTTTCTGTTTCTTGGTGGGCACTATTGCCAATCATTTTGATGTTTGTTTGCGCTTGGAAGAAGATTCCTGCAATCCCCACTTTATTCGCCAATATTATTTTGACAACTATCATGATTTTTATCCAAGATACAAAAATGACAATTCCTAAGTTAACTGACTTGTTAATGAATGGTTTTATTGCCAAAACAGATAACAGTCAAGTTAACGCCCTCCTAAGCCGTGGAGGTATTAGTTCAATGATGGGAACTGTTGCATTAATTGTTTCTACATTATCACTTGGTGGATTACTAATGAAATTCGGCATTATTCAGGAAGCAATGGAACCTCTTGTAGAGAAATTGCCAAAGGCTGGTAGTTTAATTTTAGTAACAATTTTATCTGGTATTGGAATTAACTTATTTGTCGGTGAACAGTACCTTTCAGTTATTTTACCTGGACGTGCATTTAAGGGGGCCTTTGATAAAGTAGGCCTACATCCACTTGCACTTAGTAGAGTGCTTGAAGATGGGGGAAGTGTAATCAACTACTTAATCCCTTGGGGCGTTGCTGGTTCTTTTGCAGCTGCTACCTTAGGAGTTCCAGTTTTAGCATTTTTGCCATTTACCTTCTTTAGTTTATTGTCGCCTATTTTTTCTATCTTAAGTGGATTTACTGGAATTGGACTAAAGTGGAATAAGAAATAAATATTTAAAAGCCTAACAATTGATGTTAGGCTTTTTTTATTGATTATTGTATCTTTACTAATTTATGCTAAACTTTTGTCTAAAACCATGTTTTTGGATACAATTAGTAGTGAATATAGTAATTAACTATAGAAAGGAACTTTTATATGGATTACTTTTCACAAGATTCTGGACGACGCAAAATTCAAGATGTTACTGCTATTAACAGTTTCTTAACTAAGATGTACGGCTTTATGTTAATAGCTGTCTTAGTTTCAGCTGCTAGTTCATACTTAACAATGACTGTTTTTCGCTCAGCCATTATGAACATGCCACAAGCTATGTTTTGGGTTATTATTTTTCTACCTTTTGCTCTTTGCTTAGGAATTAGTTTTAAAGCAGCCAAAAATCCTACATTAGGTTTTACATTGCTAATGTTCCTATCAGTAGTTTACGGTGTTGAATTTTCTATCATAGCTAGCTACTATACTGGTACAACTATTACTTCTGCTTTTCTATCAGCAGCTGGTGTATTTGCAGCAATGGCATTATTTGGCACTTTTACTAAAAGAGACTTGAGCAACTGGGGCTCATACTTAAGAGCAGCCATGATTGGTTTCATTGTAGCAACCCTGGTTAATGTCTTCTTCGTTAAAAGTGGGGCTGGTGCTTATATCTTTTCTTACATTGGTGTACTTATCTTCACTGGTTGGACTGCATATGATGCTAATAGCGCTAAGCGAATTTTTATTGAATATGGCGACCAAGTTTCTGATAGTGGCTTAGCCATTATGGGGGCATTAAATATGTATCTTGATTTCATCAACTTATTTATGCTCTTATTAGAAATTTTCGGAGTTAATGATCGTCGCTAAAAGTTATCAATAAAACAAAATCCGTTAGAACTTTCTGTTCTAGCGGATTTTTCTATCTAAATAACTACTTTAAAAATTTTAAAAGTAATTGATCAACTTCTTTATTTTCATGTAATCGACTGTGCTGCGCACCATAACCCTTAATTTCTCGTTCTTCATAAGATTTAGCCCGCTTTTGTACTAGATAACGCAAGGACTTTGAGGAGTTATTATTAACTGAGCCATCACCCTGATTTTTATAATTGCCATAAATATTCATGACTTGAATGTTTTTAGGGAAAGTATTTCTCACTGACAATAAATCACGGTAAGTATCATTCATCATCTTTGGTTTACCATTAGCCTCTAGACTAGTGTCTTTTGGCTCATCCATGCCGATAATCCCATTGTAGTGACCGGCAATGTCGACTAACTTATTAATCTTTGGATATTTTGAACTGCCAGCGTGATTTTTAATGAAATAAATCACTTGCAAATTTCCCATTGAATGAGCAACTAAGTTAACATTCTTAATTTGCCATTTTTTCTTTAAACTAGCTAAAACATCTGCTACATAATTGCTAGATTGACTATAAGTCATCCCACCATTTGGTGAGACACTCTTGTTATTTTGTAAATTAACTTCAACAATGAAATGTTTCGTCTTTGCAGGTAAAGTGCCAGAGTATTTTACATGACCCTGATAGTCAACATCAGCCACCACGATTGAGGAAGCGTATTTATGACTAACTAAATAATTCGCCATCTGCTCTTCAGCATGCCTACTTGATCCCCAACCATGGAAAAAGACAGTGGCAGTAGCTTTAGATAAAGCAGCTTTAGTTGGCTGATTTTTTCTTAATCCTATAAATATCCCTAAGCAAATAATTATTAACAAAATTAAACCGGCCAAAATCCAAAACCGTTTTTTATGCTTTTTCACTATTTATTCCTTTCTTCAAACGATCTAATCCCTCTTTTAATACAGATTGAGGGCAAGCAAAATTCAATCTAATAAAATTATCGTCATTTCCTCGATATTCTTGACCAGATGAAATTATTAAACCGGTATTTTCTTTCAAGAAGTCAGCTAGCTCTTGACTGTTAATATTCAAATTTGAAATATCAATCCAGGCTAAATAAGTAGCAAATTCACTAGCCAAATTTAGTTGACTAAGTTCATTTTCTAAAAAGTTAGCAATATATTGGCGATTTTTTAATAAATATGCTTTTAGCTCGTGAAGCCAAGTGCTTCCTTGAGTGTAAGCAGCAATAGTGGCAGGAATCGCTAAAAGATTTGGTTCAGCTATTTCATCATTATTAATTGCTCGATAAATTTGAAATCTAAGTTCAGAATTTGGAACCACTACACTTGCACTATGTAAAGCTGCTAAGTTAAAGGTTTTACTTGGTGAAAAGGCAATTATCAGGTTTTGTTTTAAATTATCTGGTAGTTTTAAACTTGAACTAAAACTATCATTTAAAACTAAATCGCCATGAATTTCGTCACTAAATAAATAAACATGATATTTATTACATAATTGAGCAATTTTTTCTATTTCTTCATAAGTCCATGATTTGCCAATTGGATTATGAGGATTACATAGAATCATCATTTTAGTTAGAGGATCAGCTAATTTCTGTTCTAAGCTTGACCAATTTATTCTATATTCGTGACTATTTGCATCATATTCAAGCTCTTCTTCTAAGCTTTTTCGGCCATTATTTTCAATTGAATGGAAAAAGATATTATACACTGGTGTCAAAGTTACAATCTGTTCACCAGGATGTGTTAATCTCCTAACTGCACTTGATAAAGCAGGAATTACCCCACTTACAAATAAAATCCAATCTTTTTTTATTTGGCAATTATGTTGCTTTTCTTGCCAATTAACAATTGCATCATAATAGCTATCAGGTACACTTTCATAACCAAAAGCTCCCAATTTTATTTTATCTTGCATTGCTTGAATGATTTCTGGAGCGACACCAAAATCCATATCAGCAATCCACATTGGTAATTCATGGTCTTTTACATTCCATTTAATTGAATTAGTTCCACGTCTATTGGGCATTTGATCAAAACTATACATTATTTTGCCTCTTTTAATAATTCCAGATTACAATGTCTACTCTTAATAAATGTCTGTTTACTGTCTATCTCAGAATCATCTCTGATAATTTCACCGATTGAATTCGCAATAATCTTACCACTAATTGGATTTTTGATACTTATCACATCGCTAATAATATCTGCATTAATATTTTTACAATATTCAAAAACTAAATTAGTTCTTAAAAGTTTACAATGTTCAAGAACTAAACCATCAATATAGCATAAGCCTTGTTCACTTTCGATTGTACAATTTATAAACTTAATATGTTTGCTATTCCAAGCTAGGTATTCGCCCGAAATTTTTGAATCATAAATAGTAACATTCTCACAATTCCAAAAAGCATCTTTACTAATGAATCTACTATTATGAACCTCAACATTTTTAGCACCGTCAAAGCAATAATTCCCAACCAAATCAACATTATCTAAATAAATATTTTGACTACCTTTGCCAAAATAATCTCCATTAATTGTTGTGTTGGTAATTTTAATATCTTTACAAGACCATAGCGTCTCTTGTGCATCTGAAAAATGAACTCGATCTAAAACAATCTCGCTTGACCTTCTAAATAATTTTGGCGCTTGCAAAGATGAATTAGTAATTTTTATATTGTGAGTATACCAAATACCAGATCGAGCCATACTTTCAAAAGTCGTATCTTCTACTTCAATATTTTTGCTGTACCAGAGTGGATATTTCCAGGTAAATAAACTATTATTTAATGAAATATTTCTGCTTTCTTTTAATGGAGATTCACCTTTTCCAAAAGTTGTATCAATTATTTGAGTATCTTTTCTTTTAAAAAGAGGACGCTCTCCTTCATAATATGCTTCTTTAATTAATTTCAATTACTATCCTTTTCTAATTCAAATATTTGTTGAAGAAATCAGTCATTTCCTTGAATGGAATTTTGTCAATTTGGTCATATAAATCAGTGTGCGTTGCACCTTCGATTGGTAAAAATACCTTATTGTCACCTTTTAATTTACCAAAGGCATCCTTACCCATATAAAAAGAGTGAGCCTTAGTACCATGTGTAATCATTACCGCATTTTCAATTTCACCAGCATAAGCTAATAATTTACTGTTTAAGAATGAAAGCGCACTAGTTACAGCCCAACCATTATTTGAATTTAGTGAACGTTTGTGATAACCACGCTTAGTCTTGTAGTATGCGTAATAATCTTTAACAAAATCTGGAGCGTCATCTGGCAATGGATCGACTACTCCTCCAGCTAACTTATATTGACCCTCTCTAAAGTCAATCGTTCTTTGTTTATTTATAGCTTTTCTTGCTTGATTGCGAGCAGATTCCTTATCTTCTTTATCAAAATAACCATTAGCAATTAACCGTGTCATGTCATACATAGTAGAAGCAACTGTCGCCTTAATCCGAGTGTCGATTGCAGCCGCATTCAAAGCTAACCCTCCCCAGCCACAGATGCCAATGATCCCGATTTTTTCAGGATCAACTAGATCATTGTTTGATAAAAAATCAACTGCTGCTTGAAAATCTTCAGTATTAATATCAGGTGAAGTCATGTAACGAGGAGTCCCAGTGCTTTCACCAGTAAAGGATGGATCAAAAGCAATGGTTAAAAAGCCATTTTCAGCCATCTTTTGAGCGTAAAGGCCAGAAGATTGTTCCTTAACTGCACCAAAAGGTCCACTAACTGCTAGTGCTGGCAATTTTTCATTAGCATTTTTAGGAATATACATATCAGCTACCAAGATCGTACCGAATCTTGTAGGAAAGGTTACCTTCTTATGGTCGACCTTGTTGCTTTTCTTAAAGACTTTATCCCATTTAGTTTCAATGTTTAAAACTTGCATAATTTTCCTCCTGTTTTACTTTTAATTTTCAACTTGTTATCATGTTAACGCCTAAAGCTAACTTTAGGTCAAGATATTTGATAAAAAAAAACAAGACTTTCAAATGAAAATCTTGTTTTATCCCTTATCTACTAGTATTTATTTTCTTCTCGTTTCTTTTCGCGCTTACGCATCCATGGCAAGATAAAGCCCAGCCCGAATAAAACAATTACTGTTATAATGTTTAAAACTAATTGGTGATTAAATTCTGCAGTACCAAAATCAACATTTTGAGGGACAAAACCTAAAGTGGCACAAATAAAGGTAAAGATTAAGCACCAAAACCCAACTGCTAATGCTCCAGTCTTATTTTTAATGAAGACATAATCTGACTTGTATTTTTCTTGCTGCATTCTCATTGCAACAAAGGCAAAGAATACCCAACAAGTCTTATATGGTGAAATAATCCCATTAATATTCAAAAGCCAGTTATAAATGGTATTGATGTTTGGCAAGGTTCCTGTCAAAAGAAGCAAGAACAAGCTTAAGCCAACAGTGAAAGTATAACTGTGAATTGGACGACCATTTTTGTTTTTCTTGGTTAACCACTTGGGCATAAACTTATCTGCAACATCCCCAGCAAACACTCTACTTGATGCATCAAGTAAAACAGCTAGTTGTGCCATCATAAAAATAGCTTGTACTACTGCAAATAAGTACATTAAAATTTTGCCCATACCCAAACTTTCACCCAATAAACGGAAAGCATAGTAAGGACCGTTCATCTTAAAATCATGTGGAATATGATGTGCATTAAAGAACATTGCCAAAGCTAAGGTACCAAAGATAGTTAAAAATCCAGTCATAATAGCCAACATCCACATTGCCTTAGGGAAATCACGCTTAGGATTTTTCATTTGCGAAACGTATGGTGCAGCAAGTTCTGCCCCAGACATTGCAAAAATCAACAAACCAGTAGTTGAGAAATAATTCAAACTAAAGCTTGGCTTAAAAGCTCCCCAGTTAAATGGTTGTGTAGCAATCTTATGACCACCATGCATAACTGCCCAAGCAGCAAGTGCCACAAAAAGCATAGACATGATAAACATAGCACCACCACCGATTAAAGAAAGAATTTCCAATGAGTTTCTCAAGCGGTTTTCTAATAAAATAAATGCCAAAATTATGACAAAAGTTAATAAACCAAACCAAAATGTCGACATTTTTTTATCTAAAGAATTGTTTCCTAGAATTATCCAGCTGAATGAAACAATTACAGAATTGGACACATCAACAATATAAGGGACACTCTGAACCCAATACATCCAAGATGTCCAATAACCTAAAGTATCATTGCTACTGCGCCGAACCCAAGATGCCAGTCCACCTTCTTGATTATCAAAAGTCAAACTCATTTGACTAGAAATCAAAGCGTAAGGAATAACATATGAGAACAAAAGAAATACCCATGAAATGACAACAGATAGGCCTTGATTTTGAAATGGATAAAAAATATTCTCAAAACTAATAATAGTTACAAAGTCGATTAAGGCAATAACCGGCCAAGTAAGATAGTGCTTTTTGTTTAAATCTAAATTAAATGTATCTTCTTTCATCTTTTCTCCCCAATAATAATCTTGTTAAATTTTATTTTTAGCTATTGGGAGGCTTTAAAACTATGAAAGAACCTCTCACTTCCACTTGTCTCTATCCTCACTCTACTTATATAATCACTTAATAGATACAATAACTTGTATCGATATACGTTCAATAGATTATATGTAATTTTGGAAAAAAGCAATAGTTTCTAGAATTTTTTAGTAAGGAGGGCATATGACTTTTCTAAAGATTGCAGTTGATTCAACTATTGACCTACCTCAATTATCAGAATGGCAACAAATTCCATTAACTGATATAAAGAATCCTGCTGAAATAGTAGCTTTTATAGTTAATAAAAATAATCCAATCAAACTTGCAACCGTTCAGCACTTGCAAAAAGAATCAGGTTTACCTATTCCCGTTATACAGGTAAATTCAAAAGTCTCTAGTGAAGATATATCAACAATTATTTCTGCAATAACAGAATACATTAATAAAAATATTCCTGGTTATTTAAGAGATTTAGTTAACTTTGCACAAGATCAGCCGATTAGTTTTACTACTCCTGGACATCATAATGGTTTATACTACGATAAACATCCAGCCGGTGTGATTATGAATAAGTTCTTTGGTAAGAATTTAATGTATGCAGATACTAGTGATACTGTTCCAGAATTAGGAGATATGATGACACATTCAGGAACACCACTAACAGCTGAACAAAAAGCTGCCCAAACTTATCATGCCGATAAAGTATATTTTTGTACCAACGGGACAACTAGCGCCAACTCTATTTGTGCTAGCGCTGTTTTGCGAAAAGATGATTTAGTTCTTTTTGATCGTAACAACCATAAGTCCCTTTACAATAGCGCTTTAGTTATGACAGGGGCTAAACCTGTTTATATTAAAACTGATCGTAATCCGCTCGGCTTAATTGGTGAGATGGACCCTGAATGTTTAAATGAAGATTACTTACGCCGTGAAGCTACCAAAATTGACCCAGTAAAAGCCAAGCAAAAAAGACCATTCCGGATGGCAGTAGTTCAAGCCGAAACCTATGATGGTGTCTTTTATGACGCAAAATGGATTGTGGATAAAATTGGTAAGCTTTGCGATTATATTCTTTTTGACTGTGCTTGGGGCGGGTTTGAAGAATTTATTCCAATTATGGAACACTTATCCCCATTACTACTAGATTTAAGCCCTGAAGATCCTGGGATTTTAGTTACCCAGTCATTGCATAAACAGCAAGCTGGAATGGCGCAAACTTCACAGATTTTGAAAAAAGATAGCCATATCAAAGGACAAAAACGTTATGTAGATCATAAGCATTTCAATCATGCCTATCTAAAATTTGTCACTTCAAGCTACTCTTACCCAATTTACGCATCTCTTGTTGCAAATACTTATTTAGTTAGTGGACCAGGTAATCAGAAATGGTGGGATGACACCTTGCGGATGGGAATTGAATGGCGCAAGAAATTACTAGGTAAGTCCAAACTATTTAAACCATTAGTATGTGACAATTTTGTACAAATTCCGACTGAAAAATTAATGACCAATAGTAAATATTGGAATTTATCACCTACTGATACTTGGCATGGCTTTAACCGGATTACTTCAGGTGAAGCTATGATAGACCCAATGAAAATTACCGTTGTTACGCCAGGAATTGATATTACTAATAATAAATATGAAAATGATGGAATTCCTGGACCAATTGTGGCTGAATTTTTAATGGAAAAACGAATTATCCGTGCAAAAAATGATTTAAATTCACTTCTTTTCTTATTAACACCTGGAGATCGTCAAACTGATCTTGATGCTCTACTAGATGCCTTTTTAGAATTTGAAAAATTCTATTTTGAAGATGCTCCCCTAGAAAAAGTGGTTCCCAAGTTGGCTAAAGAATATACTACTCGCTATCGTGGCTACACTCTAAAACAGCTTTGTCATGAAATGCATTCTTATTATGCCACTCATCAAACTTTCAAATTACAAAAAGCCTTATTTGAAAAAGAAAATATGCAAAATTATTCCATGATTCCATCTGAAGCTGATAATTTATTTATGCACAATGAAAGCAAATTAATTAGCTTAAAAGATGTTGTTGGGCAAATTGCTGCAGAAGGCGCTCTACCATATCCACCAGGAGTATTCATTGTTGCCCCTGGAGAAAAATGGCAAGAAATAGATAAAGAGTATTTTGAAGTTTTGGTTGGAGCAATGGAAAATTTTCCTGGCTTTGTTCCTGAAATTCAAGGCGTTTACTGGACTCAAGGCACAAATGGTAAAATTAATGTTGAAGTAGAAGTTTTAAAATAAGGAGACTCAAATTAAATGGTTTTATCTTGGAAAGCAAACTTACCAGAAGACTTGCAAGCAAAAATTGATAAAGTGGACAAGATGATTGCCCCTCGGCTAGCTGAAATTGATGAACAAGTCCTTCATAACCAACAACGGGTTCTTGAGCTTTTTAGGAAGCATCGAGTAGGAGAAGAAGACTTAGTCCCATCAACTGGTTATGGCTATGATGACATCGGTCGTGACAAGTTAGAAGCAATCTATGCTGATTATTTCAAAACTGATGATGCACTTGTTCGCTCACAATTTTCTTCAGCTACTCACGCCATCGCTGTTGGTTTATTTAGTATGCTTCGCCCAGGCGACACTTTATATTACTTAACTGGTACCCCATATGACACTATTCAAGAAGTTATCGGTTTAGCTGGTAATAAGCCAGGTAATATGAAGGAGTGGGGCATCAACTTTAAAGCGACTGAACTACTTGAAAACGGTGAAGTTAACTTTGAACAAGCAAAAAAGGATTTACAAGACCCTAAAATTAAAGTAATTGCGATTCAACGCTCCCTCGGCTATGCTGTTCGTGCTAGCTTTACTATGGAAAAGATTAAGCAAATGCTCAAATTTATTAAAGAAGTGCGTCCTGATGTAAATATCTTTGTTGATAACTGTTATGGAGAATTTTCAGAGTGTGAAGAACCTACTTTTTATGGGGCAGACCTAATTGCTGGTTCACTATTTAAAAATGCAGGAGCAGGAATTGTTAAAGGTGGGGCCTTCTTAGTTGGACGCAAGGATTTGATTGAAGGGGCTGGCTCACGTCTTAATGTTCCTGGAGCTGGTAAAGGCGAAGGCGCTACTTGGGGATATTTACGCGATATGTATCAAGGATTTTTCATGGCAGCTCATACTACTGGACAAGCCATTAAGGGCATGATTTTTACAGCAGCATTATGTGAAGAAATGGGAATGAATGTTGCTCCTAAATGGAACGATCCGCGAACTGATATTGTTCAAACTGTAACTTTTGGTAAGCCAGATCCAATGGTTAAGTTTTGTGGGGCCATTCAACATTACTCTCCACTCAATTCTTTTGTTGATCCAATTCCTTATCATCAAGATGGTTACGAAGATGATGTAGTTATGGCTTCAGGAAGTTTTACTGAAGGCTCAACTATTGAGCTTTCTTCAGATGGTCCACTCCGCCCACCATATCGTCTATACATTCAAGGTGGTCTTTCATACGAACATGTAAAAATTGCTATTTCACATGCTGTTGAAGAAACTTTTTATAAAAAATAAATCCAACTAAAAAATGACCTAGCTCGAAATTGAGCTAGGTCATTTTTTAGTTTTTATCTACCAACGTAAAATTCAATATGCTGTTGCAAGTTTTTAAAGGTTACAGGTAAATAGCCACCAATTTCACCATCTAGGTTAAACGGTACCTTATTACCATCATCGTCAACCATTTCCACCTTTAAAGAGCGAGTTTTAGTGTAAATGATATTTGGATCATTAACATGCTTACCATTCAGGGCCATTACCATCAATGATAATAGCGCTAAAGGATCGGCTGTTTTAATCACAATCAATTGAAATAAACCATCGCTTAATTCAGCATCTGGCATAATTTGCTCAAAGCCACCAATTGAATTAGTCATTCCAAGTAAAAACATAGATAAATCACCATCGTAAACACCATCATCATATGTTAACTTCATATGGCTTTTACTTATGCTCGGAAGCATTTCCGCTCCCTTAATCAAATAAGCACCATAACCCATAGCACTCTTTAATTCTGATGGAACTCCATAAGTTAACTCGGTCAATGAACCAGAACCAGCAATGTTAACGAAATATTTTTCATTATCATCACAAATAGCCTGGCCAACATCCATTTTTCGAGTTTTACCTTGTAAAATCACTTTTGCAGCTTCAACTAAATTGTCACGCGGAATTCTCAAAGCCCGCGCAAAATCATTAGTAGTCCCTGCTGGAATAATTGCTAATTTGGGCCGCTGACTAAGTCCTGCAACACCATTTACCACTTCATTTATTGTTCCATCGCCACCAGCAGCAATGATTAAATCAAAACCAGCTTTAGCAACGCGAGTAGCTTCATGTTGTGCAGAAAAAGCTTCTGGAGTGGTGCGAAATGCACTTGCTTCGTACCCTGCTTGTTCAACGATATTTAAAATATCTGCAACATTTTTAGGCATCTGTTCGTGACCTGAAACAGGATTATATATCAATCTTGCTTTCTTAATCATTTAAAACACCCTTTTTCTTGTTAGTAAATTAACGACTTTGTAATTCTTTATTAAGTAATTGGTTAATAATCTTAGGATTTGCTTTACCATGAGTTTGCTTCATAATTTGACCAACTAAGAAACCAATCGCTCTATCTTTACCATTCTTGAAGTCTTCAACAGATTGAGGATTGTTGTCTACAATTTCCTTAACCATTGGTTCAAGAACTGAAAGATCTGAAAGTTGAGCCATTCCATTTTCTTCAACGAACTTCTTAGGATCAGTTCCATTGGCAACAGTTTCAGCAAAGACTTTCTTAGCAATCTTAGATGAAATAACACCATCTTTAATCAAAGTTACCATCTTAGCCAAGTTTTCTGGAGTAAGCTTAATGTCCTTAAGTTCAACGTGATGTTCGTTAAGGTATCCATTAACTTGGGTATTCATCCAGTTCGCAGTCATTTGTGGATCTGCTCCTGCTTCCATTGCCTTATCAAAGAAGTCACTAGCTTCCTTAGTTTGCAAAATGACATCTGCATCGTAAGGCTTAAGGCCTAACTTGTTAATGTAATCAGTGCGACGCTCTTCTGCACTCTTAGGCAAAACTGCCTTAATTTCATCAATCCAGTCTTGCTTAATGTGATATGGAGCAATATCAGGTTCAGGGAAGTAACGGTAGTCTGCGTTTCCTTCCTTAACACGTTCAAGCACAGTCTTACCACTATTTTCATCAAAACGACGAGTTGAAAGTTGAACCTTACCACCTGATAAAAGCACTTCTTGTTGACGCTTTTCTTCGTATGCAAGTGATAAACGTACGTGTTCAAATGAATTAAGGTTCTTCATTTCAACCTTAGTACCCAATTCTTTTTGACCAGCTGGACGAATTGAGATGTTAGTATCAACACGCATTGATCCTTCTTCCATCTTAACGTCACTGGCACCAGTAAATTGAACAATCTTACGTAACTTTTCAAGATATGCGTATGCTTCTTCTGGATCTTCCATATCTGGTTCAGAAACAACTTCAAGTAGTGGTACCCCTTGACGGTTTAAGTCAACATATGAAAAGCCGTTAGTACCGTGAGTGTTCTTACCGGCATCTTCTTCGATGTGCATTTCGTGGATACCTATTCGCTTCTTTTTACCACGAACTTCAATTTCCACATAACCATTTCTAGCAAGTGGTTCAAAGAATTGGGTAATTTGATAAGCCTTAGGGTTATCTGGGTAGTAATAATTTTTACGATCAAAATGAGTAACAGGCGTAATTTCTGAGTGAGTAGCTAAGGCTACCATCAAGCCCAAGCGATAAACTTCTTTATTAAGCTTAGGAAGAACACCTGGATAACCCCAGTCAATAACATTAGCTTCTGAGTTAGGTTCTGCACCATAAGTTACTGGTGATGGAGAGAAAATCTTACTCTTTGTTTTTAACTCAAAGTGAACTTCAAGACCGATAGTTGATTTAAAATTCATTAATTAATCCTCCAATCCAGCTGGTTTCTTTTCATAAAATTTGTTGTTACGTTCAATAAAGTCAGCAACACGCAAAACAGATTCTTCATCAAATCTCTTAGCCATAATTTGTAAACCAACAGGCATACCATTAACTAGACCTGCAGGAACACTAGCAGCTGGAACACCAGACATATTTGCAGAAATAGTCAAAATATCGTTATTGTACATCTTAATTGGGTCCTTAACTTCTGAACCAATTTCAAATGCTGGTTCAGTAGTTGTTGGTCCAACAATTACGTCGTTATCTTCAAAAATTTTGTCAAAGTCACGGCAAATTAAAGTTCTTACCTTACTTGCTTGTCTGAAGAACTTATCATATGAACCCGCTGACAAAGCAAATGAACCTAGCATAATCCGGCGCTTAACTTCATCACCAAAACCTTCTGAACGAGATTTTACATAAACATCAAGCAAGTTTTTAGTATCCTTAGCACGGTAACCGTAACGAATACCATCATATCTTTGAAGATTTGAACTAGCTTCACTTGAAGCGATGATATAGTAAGTTGGGACAACGTATTTAGTGTGAGGAAGTGACACTTCATTAATGATGGCACCGTTTTCCTTAAGAAAATCAATTTGTTCTTGAATCGCTTTACGAACGCCTTCATCAACTGCATCACTCATGTATTCCTTAGGAACCGCAACTCGCAAGCCTTTAACATCTTGGCCTAACGCCTTGGTAAAGTCAGGTACAGTTTTTTCAGAAACAGTTGAATCATGTTCATCTGCACCACTAATAACGTTTAAAACTTCTGCTGCATCTTGAACTCGCTTAGTTAAAACACCAATTTGATCAAGTGATGAAGCAAATGCAATCAAGCCCCAACGTGATACTCGGCCATAAGTTGGCTTAATACCAAAAATACCGTTGAATGCTGCAGGCTGACGAATTGAACCACCTGTATCTGAACCAAGGGCAGCCACAATTTCACCACTAGCAACTGCTGCTGCAGAACCACCAGATGAACCGCCTGGCACCTTATCTAAATTCCATGGATTATGTACTGCGCCAAAGTATGAGTTTTCATTACTTGAACCCATTGCAAATTCGTCTAAGTTAGTTTTACCAACGACAGTTGCACCAGCTTTTTTAAGCTTAGACACAACAGTAGCATCATAGACTGGAATAAAGTTATCCAAAATATGACTTGCAGCGGTAGTTTTAAGACCATTAGTTACAATATTATCTTTAATTGCAATTGGAACACCTGCTAACTTATTTGCAAAATCCAAGTTTTCACTTGCCTTTGCATCTTCATCAACAGTAATAAAAGCATTAATCTTTTTGTCAGTTTCTTTGATATTAGCAATAGTTTTATCGGCTAATTCTTGAGCTGAAACTTCACCATTAGCTAATTTTTGGTTTAAAGAGTCAATAGTTTCGTTTAAGTAATTCATTAATCGTTATCGTCCTTATCAATAATTACTGGCACCTTAATGAAGCCATCACTAGTTTCGGGAACGTTTTTAAGCATTTCCTTACGATCTTGCCAATGTTCTGGCTTATCTTCGCGATAAACTGTATCACGATCAACTACTTGAGTCGTTTCAGGAACACCTTCTGTATTAACTTCTCCCAATTGTTCAGCCATTTCAATAATCTTTCCCATTTGGGAAGTAAATTGATCTAACTCTTCATCTTTAAATTCAAGCCGTGACAAAGCAGCTACGTGCTTGATTTCTTCTTTTGTAATTTCCACTATTTTACCTCCTTATTCGCCACCATATATATGTGAGCTATAACTATCATCGCCACTGTTTTTATAAACAATTGCCTGGACATCATTAACTGAACTTATTTTTATTTCAATTGGTACATCTTTGGCTAAATATTTTTTAGCCTCTGATTGCACTAATCTTGTAAAACTTTGAATTTGAACGTAACCATAAAATTGCGTTGTAATTTGAATGTTCTCCTGAGTTAATTTGTCATTTTGATAGCGAACTGTTGCTACAACCCCACTCAAGTTAGGGAAATAATCTTCAATAGCTGATTTAAAACTATTAAAGGCTGAAGCATCATCACTATTAACAGGTGATTCATTATTTACAGTTGGCAAGACCTGGCTCTTTTCGGAAACAGACTTCCAATTAGTTATTTTACTACTATTACCCTCTGCTACGCCATATGCAAAGAAAGTTCCACCAACTAATGAGTCTTGACTAGTCTTTGAAAAGAGAGAAATCATTATCGGAATATTTTTCATTTCCTTTTTCTTACGTAGTCTAGCTACTATTTTATCAGCTGTTTCTTTTCCATATTCCTCTTGTTTAGATCGAGAAATATTACTTGAATATTGTGGTCCACCAGTTGTCTTTTGATAATAATCAATAGAATTAAGTGCTAAGCCCAAAGAAATACCAGATAATTTATAATTTGATCCTGAGCCGGTTAAAAAATCTTGTTCCAAAATTTGATTTAAAATAACGGGGTTTCGGGTTGTTTCACCTGTTTTACCATTATTTTTAGGATTGAGGCCATCTGGATATGATTTAGATTCTCTCATTAGCCAAGAAGAAATAGTAGAACTAGATAATTTTTGTCCTTCTTGAAAAACATATTTATTCGTTGAAAATACATTTTTGTCTAAATTGACTAAACCACGTTCTAGCGCTTCACTATCAACTGTATTATCAAGATCACTTGACGTAAGTCCAGAAGTTGAACTAGTTACATATTTCCCATTTTTTAATAAAACAGTATAACCACTATTAGTTGATGTTGTTTGATACTTTTTAGTTTTATTATTAGTGGTTGTAGCATTATTAGCTAAATCTGAATCTCCTAATCGACCACAACCCGCTAACACAAGCATCGATGATGCCAACAAAGCTATTTGTAAAAACTTTTTCACAATCATAATCCCTTTTATTGAATTTTTTCGATTGCTTCTTCTTCAGTCAAAAGTGCAATCTTTAAGCTTTCAGCCTTAGTAAGTTTAGAACCAGCATCTGTTCCATAGATAACATAATCAGTCTTTTTAGAAACTGAACTTGTAACTTTTGCTCCAAGGCTTTCAAGCTTTTTAGTAAATTCACTTCTAGTAAAATGTGCCAATTTTCCAGTTAAAACTACAGTCTTATTTTTAAAGAAATTATCAACAATTTCTTCCTCAGACACATCTTCACCTAAATAATCAATATTTACTCCACTATCAATTAGTTCTTGAACTAATTTTTGAACACTAGCTTGTGCAAAGTAAGTAGTAATTGATTCCGCAATCGTCTCTCCTATTGTATCAATTGCTGTTAAATCTGACACGCTTGCTTGCATAATCTTATTTAAGTTTTTAAATCTTTGGACGATTAATAGTGCTGCCTTAGCACCTACATGATCAATTCCCAGCCCATTTAATAGTAATTCTACTGAATTTTGTCTAGAATTATCAATCGCTGTAAGCAAATTACTAATAGATTTATCACCAAAATGATCAAGTTCTGCTAAATCATCTGCAGTTAAATGATATAAATCTGCAACATCTTTAACTAAATCATGTTGAATTAGCTGTCGAACAATTTTCGGTCCCAGGCCCATAATATCCATAGCTGGCCGTGAAGCAAAGTGGATAATTCCTTCTTCAATTTGAGCTGGGCAAGCTGGATTAATGCATCGTAGTGCAACTTCTCCTTCCAAGTGAACCAAACTTTGTCCACAAGATGGACATTCGGTTGGAATCTCATATACTTGACTATTAGCTGGTCTTTTACTTAAAACAACCTCTGAAATTTCAGGAATTATGTCACCTGCTTTATGCAGTTTAACAGTATCGCCTATTCTCACATCTTTTTGTTTAAGCAAATCAGGATTGTGCAGTACAGCTCTTGACACAGTTGTTCCTGCTAATTCAACAGGATCCATCACCGCAGTTGGTGTTACTACCCCTGTTCTTCCCACTGTCCAAACAATTTCATGAACTATAGTTTCTTGTTCTTCAGGTGGGAATTTATAAGCGATTTCCCATCGTGGTACCTTAACAGTATTGCCTAATTGCTTTTGTAAAGTTAAATCATCAACTTTTAAAACAATTCCATCTATTCCGTAGCTCAAGCTATCTCTTTTACTAGTGTATTCATCAATATATGCAAAAACTTCATCTAAATTAGCTAATTTTCTTCCAGTTTCATTAGTATGGAATCCTAACTTGGACATTTGTTGTATTGCTTGATGTTGACTAGTAATTTCCTTAGGAGGATTTACCCAAGTATAGATAAATGTACTTAAATTTCGCTTTTTGGTAACTTTTGGATCAAGTTGACGCAAACTTCCTGCAGCCGCATTTCTTGGATTGGCAAAAATTGCTTCTCCATTTTCATCACGCTCAGTATTTAATTTTAAAAAAGCTGCTTTTCCCATATAGCATTCGCCACGTACTTCTGTAGTAAGTTTTTCAGGCAAAATCTTAGGAATATCATCAATATATTGCACATTTTTAGTTACATCTTCACCAATTCGACCATTACCACGTGTTGAAGCTTGAATTAATTTTCCATCAACATATTCAAGTGATAAAGATAATCCGTCAATTTTTAATTCAACGTTATAAGCAACAGGTCCTCCCACTAATTTTTGAATTCGTTGATCAAATTCAAAAAGTTCATCTTTGGAAAAGACGTCCCCCATTGAAAGCATCGGAACTTGATGTTCAACTTTTCCTAAATCTGATTTTATTTCTCCACCAACTCGTTGCGTAATTGAATCAGGGGTTACTAACTCTGGAAATTGCTTTTCAAGTTCTACTAATTTTTGATAATTCTGATCATAAACAGCATCTTCAACACTCGGAGCATCCTGTGCATAATATTGTTCAGCCCAAGTATTTAACTTTTTTCGCAAGGTTTCAATTTCTTCTTGAGCATTTTTTTTATTCAATTTAGCCATAAAACCTCCTTATATCAACTGTCCGTTTTTATTTTTATTATACCTTTTTAATTGGGGCAAATGCTGCTAAAAGGCGTTTTATTCCTTTAGATTCAAAAGCGATATCCAATTCCATATCTTCACCAGTGCCATTAACTTTAACTACAACACCTTTTCCCCATGCCTTGTGAGTGACTTGGTCTCCTACATTCCACCCCTCTTTTTCAGCACCTACAGCACCACTAGCTTTAGCTGCTGTCTTAGACGTATAAACTTGACTTCTTGCACGTTCATCTTTATTAAAGAATGGAATACTACTAGTGGAAGATACTGAATTGGCCCTTTGTTTATTGAAGCCGCCTGCATATTCTGTTTCTAAGTCTTCAGGCTTAATTTCTTGGACAAATCTAGAAGCTGGATTTGAGGTTGTTTTTCCATACATCGTTCTAGAAAAAGCATTGGTTAAATATAATTTCTCTCTGGCACGAGTTATCCCAACATAAGCCAAGCGTCTTTCTTCTTCAAGTTGATCTTCTTCAAGCATAGCACGTGACAATGGGAAAATTCCATCTTCCATTCCTACTAAAAAGACTACTGGAAATTCTAACCCCTTAGCCGCATGGAGCGTCATCAAAGTCACTTGATTTCCATCATCTTCAATATCATCTTGATCACTAAGTAATGTTACTTCACTTAGAAAATCATTAATTGGCAAGCTTTCATCATCTTCTGCTTCAAAATTATCATCAAAGCGCTTAGTTACCGTAAGGAATTCATCTAAGTTTTCTAATCGACTAGCACTTTCCAACGTTTTTTCTTTTTTGAGCGCTTCAGTATAGCCAAAATCTTCTAAAATCTTTTCAGTTAATCCGGTTACAGTATGACTTGCATCTTGAGCATAAGACACGCAATCAACCAATTTAGCATTAAAGTCAGCTAATTTTTTACTTGCTGCTGCTGAAACAGGAACTAATTCTAAGTTAGAAAGTGCATCACCTACTCCAATTCTTCGTTCATTAGCAAAAGTCAATAATTTTTCAACAGTAGCAGCTCCAATACCACGTTTGGGCATATTAACTATTCGGTTAAAACTCATTGAGTCACTCGTATTAGCAACTAATTTTAAGTAGGCCAAAATATCTTTAATTTCTTTTCTATCATAGAACTTGTGGCCACCAACAATTTGATAAGGAATATTCGACTTTACTAAAGATTCTTCAAAACCACGTGATTGTGCATTAGTCCGATACAGAATTGCAAAATCTTTATAATCTCTTTTTCCTGCTTTAACTGCTTCAGTGATTTTGGAAATAACAAAAATTGCTTCATCTACATCACTTTGAGCCCTATAATAGGTTATCTTTTCTCCAGCCCCCTGATCTGTCCAAAGCTTTTTAGCTTTTCGATTTTGATTATTTTTTATAACAGCATTAGCTGCACTTAAAATATGGCCAGTAGATCGATAATTTTGCTCTAATTTAACCGTGTGGACACCCTTTTCTTTATAATCTTTTTCAAAATTCAAAATGTTTTCCATATTAGCTCCACGCCAGCCATAAATGGATTGATCACCATCACCAACTACACAAACATTGCTGTATTGAGCAGCTAATAACCGACAAAGTTGATATTGAGCTTCATTAGTATCCTGGTATTCATCAACTAATAAATAACGGAATTTATTTTGATAATAATGCAAAGTAGCTTTATCTTTTTGAAATAAGACTAAAGTTTGCATAATTAAATCATCAAAATCCATAATTTGGTCTTGAACTAATCTTTTTTGATATTCTTTATAAATCTCACTGACAACCTGATCAAAAGGTCGATTTCCACTAGCTGATTCAAAATCTTTAGGATTGAGCAAATCATTTTTGGCATTCGAAATTGCACTCAGAATAGCTCTAGGATTATATTGCTTAGGATTAATATTTAAATCTTTTTCAATATGTTTGATTAAAGTAACCTGTTCACTAGAATCAGCGATTGAAAAATTGCGAGAATAACCAATTTTATCTGCATCCCGACGTAAAATCCTAACACAAAGGGCATGAAAAGTTGACATCCAAACATCTTGACCGGCAGGTCCTAATAGCTTTTGGACACGTTCTTTCATTTCAGTAGCTGCTTTATTAGTAAAGGTAATAGCTAAGATATTCCAAGGGGCAACTCCCTTTTCTTCAACGAGGTAAGCAATTCTTCTTGTCAAAACACTAGTTTTACCACTACCAGCTCCTGCAACTACTAAAAGTGGTCCTTCTGTAGTTTCAACGGCTTCTTGTTGTTGAGGGTTTAACCCTTTTAAAATCGTTTCGCGACTCATAAATTTTTCCCTTTCACTAAATTAACACGTTTATCATTATAACGAAAAAAGACTTCTTCGTTAACGAAGAAGTCTAGTAAAAATAAAAGATTAGTTGTCATACTTATTTAAATTAAACTGTTCAATTAAGTTAATTAACTTAGTAGCATAATCAGGATCTGTTGCGTAACCATCCGTAACTAGTGCTTTAGCTTGACTTTTATAATCTTTTGCTGCTAATACATGTTGATACTGATCTTTATTCCAAGTAGTACCATTTTGAAATAACCTAGCATGGGCTTGAATTGAAGATTCATATGAATCATAAATTTGAAAACTAGCTTTTACCGTAATCCATTTACCATTTACATACTCCTTAGTAGACAAAGTTTTGGATGTATTAGGATCACTGCTTTTTACACCAAATAAATTATTATATTTTTGAGACAATTCGCTTTGCCCATAATTACTTTCTAAACAAGCTTGAGCAATTGTAATACTAGGTAAAAGCGCAAAACCTTGATCCGCTTTTTGAGCAATTGGGCCTATTTTTTTTATAAAATCAGTTTTAATTTTCAGCTCCTTAGCTGCTGCTTGTTCTCTAGCTAATTGTTCTTGGCGAATTAATTCGTTATTAATCGCTTGTCTACGATAATAACGAAAACAAACAAAAGCCACTACTAAAATAAGTAGTACTCCAAAGACTTTAACTAAAGTTAATGTTGTTTTTTTTACTCGAGATCGTGAACGTGCCATTTTTATCCTGATTTCTATTTATACTGCATTATTTTAATCAACGGTTTTAAAATTATTGGGGCTAATATTGCACTAAATATAGCTTCTAATATCCCATTAAAAGCCAAAGCAGATGTTAAAAGAACCAATAAATTTCCATTAGTATGTCCTAGATGTGCCAAAAGCTCTTGATTTCCAGTAAGAATTACACTGGCTAAAATAATCACAAAAACTGTGTTAGTCAATGAGCTAATTAATCCTGATAAACAATAGTATAATCTATTATTTTTTAAAGCAACTATCCCTGCTAAGTATCCAGATAAAGCTCTAGGAATTATTGCAATAATTGGATTTTGAAAAAGAAATATACTTACTAAACTAGTCGGACGTGTATAAGCTAAAAACATACTAATTACGCCCCATACTATTCCCAACCCCATTCCTGCTCTAGCACCTAACAATACACTATATATTGCAATTGTTAAAGGAATAGTTGTCACAGCAGGCATGGCTGGAAATAAATATATATTTCCAATATTAGGAATAAATAATTCTAGCAACAGAAGTGCAAAAAAAATTGCACTAATTGCTAAATTTCTAGCCTTTTGATTTTTCACTTTGAAATTCCATCCAAAATAATTCTATAAAAAAGATGCTATTTTGTATAGTAATGCCTCTTTTTCTTGTACAAATGATAAACAAAAAAGGAAGCTGCTTACACAACTTCCTAACTGTATGCGGGCGAGAAGACTCGAACTTCCACGATCTAAAAGCGATCACAAGATCCTTAGTCTTGCGCGTCTGCCATTCCGCCACGCCCGCAACACTCCTATTATGATACACGAATCAGTAATTTAATGCAAGTGTTTTTTCATTTTAAGAGTATTAATTTATGATGTCATTTTCCACAAACATACTTTTTTAAGTCAATCCGCCTAATTCGATAGTATAACTTATGGCAATTAGTACATTGATAGGTATATTTTATCTTCTTTGCTAAGCCAATATCTGGTGCATAGCGGCTTCCACCTACTTGCTTTAGCAGAATTTTGAAATCTCTATTTTGATGTTTATACCCCATCTGATGAGTATGAAGATAATAATGACATAATTCATGCTTGATAATACCAATTAAATCCTTTCGATATTCTTTTTTTAAAAAATGAGCATTAATTTCAATATGACGATCTTTTAAATGATAGCGTCCACCTGTTGTTTTGAAGCGATAATTAATTTTTGCTTTTCCATTAAATGGATAACTAAATGATTCTAAAGATATTTTCCTAATCAGTTTTAATAGTTCTACTTCATTCATAATAAATTTATTTTACAACAAAAAAGACAACCTTTCAGTTGTCTAAAAAATTATATATCAATGTTGTAATTATTCTTTTCCCATTCGTCTCTGCACAAGCTTAACTAGCTCAACAATAATTATCATCAAGCAGCCTGTTCCCAAAACAGCTAACCATTGATCTAAATCTAATTCTGTAACTTTAAATACGTTAGTTAAGAAAGGCAATTCAACTGCAGCCATAATAATTGCAGAAATTACAATTGCCCAATTAAACCATTTATTTTGGAAAGTGTGCTTTCTAAAAATTGATTGGTGAACATATTTAGAATTAAATGCATGGAATAATTGGATTAAACCTAAGGTTAAAAATGCCATTGTCAAAGCATCCCCGTGTTGAAGCTTAGGATCAGCAACATGTGGTCCAATATGGAGACCTAGTGTATATACAATTAAAACTAATACACCTTCTAAAATACCTTGATAAACAATCGAACTTGCAACACCACCACTAAAGAAATTAGACTTTCTACCACGTGGTTTTCGATTCATAATGCCATCTTCAACAGGTTCCACCCCTAATGCAATAGCAGGTAGTGAATCAGTAACTAAGTTAATCCATAAAAGTTGTACAGGTTGTAATACATCCCAACCCATAATAGTCATAATGAAAACAGTCAAAACTTCCCCAACATTACAACTCATTAAATAAAGAATGGCTTTTTGAATATTTGAAAATACTTTTCTACCTTGTTTAACGGCTTCTACAATTGTTGCAAAATTGTCATCTGCTAAAATCATATCACTAGCGCCTTTTGAAACTTCAGTACCAGTAATTCCCATACCAATACCAATATCCGCTTGTTTCAAACTTGGTGCATCATTTACACCATCACCAGTCATAGCCACAATCTTTTCATTAGCCTGCCATGCTTTAACAATCTTAACCTTGTGTTCAGGACTCACACGGGCATAAACACTATAATCAGAAACATGCTCCTTAAAGTAAGTTTCATCCATCTTATCTAGTTCGCTACCAGTCAAGACTCTCTTACTCTGTCCCTTTTCAATAATTCCTAATCGTTCAGCAATAGCTTGAGCAGTAACTTGATGATCTCCTGTAATCATTACAGTTCTAATACCAGCTGCTTTTGCTTCTGCAACTGCTGCTTTTGCTTCTGGACGTTCAGGATCAATCATTCCTACTAATCCAGCAAAAATCAACTTGTTTTCAACAGTTTGACTATTAACTGCTTCAAAAGGCTTTTCCACTTCTTTATAAGCAAGTCCCAAAACTCTTAGCGCGTTTTGAGCCATTTCTTTGTTAGCTAAAAGAACCTGTTCTTTTTCTTTATCAGATAAATTGCTTACTCGTTTAAGTAATTCATCGGGAGCACCCTTAACGGCAACATAATATTTATCCCCGTTTTTATTAACAGTACTCATTAGTTTCCTATCTGAATCAAACGGAACTTCTTGCACACGCTTTTTAGTTTCTAATAAATCAGCAACATTAATGCCCTTATCTAAGCCAAATTGAGTTAAAGCTGTTTCCGTTGGATCACCAAGTAAGCCATCGGCCTGTAGTTTAGTATCATTTGCTAATAACATAGTTTGCATAATATCACTATTAGCATCAACCGCTTCACTAGCATCATGTAACTGACCATCATAATATATTTTTTCAACGGTCATCTTGTTTTGAGTCAAAGTCCCCGTTTTATCAGAACAAATAATATCAGTTGCCCCTAATGTTTCAACAGCTGGTAACTTTCTCACAATAGCCTTATGCTTAGCCATTGTTTGTGTACCCAAAGCTAAAATAATAGTAACAATTGCTGGTAAACCTTCAGGAATTGCTGCAACAGCTAATGATACAGCAATCAAAAACATGTCAATCATTAAACTTGCTTGACTTTCATTAGCTGGATTACGCAAAATACCAACAACAAATACTAAAGCACAGATACCTAAAATCATCCAAGTTAAAGTCTTACCCAGTTGATTTAAACTTTGTTTTAATGGTGTATCTGTTTCATCAGCTTCGTTAATCATTGTAGCAATCTTACCAACTTCTGTTTCCATTGCAGTGGCAACTACAACTCCTTCTCCTCGACCATAAGTTACATTGGTTGAAGAATATGCCATATTAACTCGATCAGCTAACGCAACATCATCTTTTGAAATTAATGATTTATCCTTTTCAACTGGAACCGATTCTCCAGTTAAAGCTGCTTCTTCAATTTTCAAGCTTTCAGTTGTAGTTAGTCTTAAATCAGCTGGAACAACATCCCCAGCTTCAAGTAAAACAATATCCCCTTTAACTAATTCTGTACTTGGTACTTCAACTACTTGACCATTTCTTCGCACATGTGCAACAGGTGTAGTCATTTTTTTCAAAGCTTCAATCGCTGCTTCAGAACGGGCTTCTTGAACAACACCTAAAATTGCATTCATTAAAACAACGAATAAAATAATTCCAGCATCAGTCCATTCTCCAGCAACTACACCGGAAACCAACGCAGCTATCAACAAGACTATAATCATAAAGTCTTTAAATTGATCAATAAATCGAGCAAACATACTCTTGCCCTTTTCAGTTGCTAAAGCGTTAAGGCCGTCTCTTTCTAAACGTTCTTGTGCCTTAGCAGAACTTAAACCTGATTGAATATTAGTATCAAGTTCTTGTTCAATATTTTCAGGACTTTGAGAATAATAATTCTTTGGCAATTTAATACCTCCTAACAAAAAAAGACTCACGTGCTGACGCACATAAGTCTCACTAATTAAGACAAGCCCAGAAAGTTTTTCTTTCGGTTGTTGAGCTTATCGCAATTTACATTGCCGTTACTCCCTTATGATAGCTTTATTATAGGTAAAAAAAGCTTAAGTTTCAAGTTATCTATTTTTTATAAAAGTCATCAAATACTGTAATTGGTAACTCTCTCTTGTGCTTAGTCTTATTCCACCAAGCTTCGATTTTTTCTGCAGCTTCCAGCTTCACTTCTTTGCCTTCAAGATAGTCATCAATATCTTTATAAGTTACACCCAAAGCTACTTCATCAGGTAAATCTGGAGCGTCTTCTTCTAAATCAGCTGTAGGTGCTTTAAGGTATAAATGTTCTGGACATCCTAAATACTTAAGCAAAGCTTTACCTTGACGTTTATCAAGTCTAAATAACGGAACAAGATCACTAGCTCCATCGCCATACTTAGTATAAAATCCAGTTATATTTTCTGCTGCATGATCTGTACCTACAACCGCACCGCTATAAGCTCCAGCAATACCGTATTGAACGATCATTCTTTGGCGAGCTTTAATATTTCCCTTGTTAAAATCAGTAACTTTAACTCCAGCTTTTTCTAAGCTTTCCACTGTTTTATCTACAGCATCTTTTATATTAACAATTAAATCAACATCTGGTTTTTGAAAAGCAACAGCATCAGCTGCATCACTAGCATCATTTTGAACGCCATAAGGCAAACGAATAGCAATAAACTTATATTCTTGATTTCCAGTTTCTGCTCGTAACTCATCAATTGCTATTTGACAAAGCTTTCCTGTCAAAGTTGAATCTTGCCCACCACTAATTCCTAACACTAAGCTCTTTAAAAATGGATGGGCTTTTAAATAATCTTTTAAAAAATCAACTGAACGTCTAATTTCTTTTTCCGGATCAATTTCAGGTAAAACATGTTCATAAGCTATAATTTCTTTTTGCAAATCTCTCATTAATGCAAACCTCGATTTCTAATTTTAGTTCTTATCTCACTAATTAAATCTATTTTACTTTCATATAAGTTTTGTGACAAATCTACAGGATATTCTTGTGGATTAAGACTTCTCTTATATTCATCCCACAAGTTTTCTAAGTTTGCTTGACAAAAAGCTTTAATTTCAGCAAGTGAACGTGGGTGATCAACATATTTTCCTTCGATAAAGATATCTTTTAATAGAGGTTTGGCTGTGAAATTTGTTACGACTTTATTTATATATGTATATTGTTGATGGAACATAAATAGGGCATTAAAGTTTCTAGGATCTTCTCCTACTCTTGCCACCCAATCTCCTTCGTTTTTTCGATCACTATTAGCGCAAATTCTCCAAACTTGTTTTTTGCCAGGAGTTGAAATTTTAATTGCATTAGAAGAAATTTTCAAACTATCTTTCCAATTGCCATTTTCATCTTCTATCGCTACTAATTTATATACTGCTCCTAAAGCAGGTTGATCAAATGCAGTTATAAATTTGGTTCCAATTCCCCAAACATCAATCTTAGCTCCCTGCATCTTTAAATTAGTGATTGTCTTTTCATCTAAATCGTTTGAAGCAAAAATTTTAGCATTTTTGAAGCCGGCATCATCTAACTGTTTACGAACCTGCTTGGAAATATAAGCCATATCTCCCGAATCAATTCTTACACCTAAGAAATTAATCTTATCGCCCATTTCTTTTGCTACCTTTATAGCAGTAGGAACACCTGAGCGAACAGTATCATAAGTATCAACTAAGAATACACAATCTTTATGTGTTTGTGCATATGCTTTAAAAGCAGCATATTCATTGCCAAATGCTTGAACTAATGCATGAGCATGAGTACCACTTGCAGGAATTCCAAATAGTTTAGCAGCACGGACATTACTTGTCGCATCAAACCCACCAATATATGCGGCACGAGTTCCCCATAATGCAGCATCAGTTTCTTGGGCGCGTCGTGTACCAAATTCCATTAATGCATCTGATCCTACAGCTAATTTAATTCGAGCAGCTTTAGTAGCAAGCAAGGTTTGGAAATTAACAATATTTAAAATTGTAGTTTCAACTAACTGACATTGTGAAAGAGGCCCCTCAATTTGCACAATTGGTTCATTTGCAAAGACTAATTGACCTTCTTCCATTGAACGAACAGTCAAGTTTAGTTCCAGGTTTCTCAAATATTCTATAAAATCGTCATCATAATCTTGTGTTTCTTTAAGAAAGGCCAAATCACTTTCGCTAAAATGCAAGTCATTAAGGTATTGGACAATATGTTCCAACCCAGCAAAAACAGCAAAGCCATTACCAAAAGGTTCTTTACGATAAAAGACTTCAAAAACCGCCTTTTTTTCACTAATTCCCTCTTTAAAGTAGGTATACATCATATTGATTTCATATAAATCAGTATGCAATATTAATGAATCATCTTCATCGATTTGCTTATAAAACATTCTTTTCTCCTATTGCAATAATAAATTAATACCTTTTTATTTTAACAAAAAAGCCTGCACTTGCGCACAGACTTATAAATTAAGATATTTTTGATTTTTAAAAAAGTTTTGAATATAATCCAGCTTGCCATTTAGTCTTTATTCTAAGCTTTAAGAACGTTACTAATTTACGCTTAAATGGCTTACTTCCCTCCATCCAAGTTCCAGTAAATACGTGAATTGTCTTAGAATTTTTAGATGGATTACACAAGATGCCATCAGGATATACATGGATATCATCTTTTAAAACTTGTTCTTGATTATTAGGTACTGCTCCATATTTATCTTTCAAAATATCCGATACTGAAACTGTATTAACTCCCGCCATTTGGTCACTGCTATCAAATTCAAAATCGCGGTCATTATAATAGTCCAACATATCTTTAATCAATGGATGGCCCTTTTCAGCTCCAAAAACTGCTGTAAAGGGATTATCTTTATTTTCAAAACCAACAAAACATTTATTATCTAACAAATCCTTTAAATCATCTAGAACTAAAACATCTGTATCAAGATAAATTCCACCATATTCATAAACTGCCTTAGCACGAATATAATCGGAAACAAAGGCCCATTTTTTCTGTTTATATGCTTGCTCTACATATTTATTTTCATGAATATCAAAGTTAGATTCATTCCATTCAATAATTTTATAATCACCTAAATGTTTCTTCCATGTTTTCATACAGGTTTGAATTTTCTCAGGCTTGGGATTACCACCAACCCATACATAGTGAATAATTTTTGGTATCATTTTATGCCTCATTTTTTATCTTTGTATAAGCTTGTAATATCATTTCTAACTGATTAGCTAAACTAAAATTATTCATTAAATATTCTTTCTCTCGTTTAGCCATTTCCCTCAATTCAATACTTGGCATCAAGCTTGCTTTAAGAATTTGCTCTTTAATCATATCCAAATCTCCAATTGGACTAACAAAACCATAATCTGCACTTGGAATCATCTTTTTAATATCACCAACATCAGTTGATAAAAGAGGAACCATATTATCAGCTGCTTCCAATAACACAAGTGGAAAACTTTCAGAATATGATGTAAGCACCGCTAAATCACATCTCTCATATAAATGAGAAAGATCGTCATGACTCATAAAACCATGAAAAGTAACTTGATTTGAAATATTTAATTCTTGAGCTAAATTTTTCAAATTTTCAAGTTCACTACCATCTCCAGCGATATGTAATCGAATATGTGGATCATGCAAATCTTTAAGGGCCTTCAAAAGCAGTTCCTGTCCTTTTACTTTTTCACAACGTGCTACATTAACTAAATTAAAATAAGGATGGTCATACTTAGCAGGTAAATCAGAACTCTCATGAAAAAAGATTCCATTATAAATAATATGGACCTTTTTCTTATTTATTCCTATTTTTTCAGTTAACAAATTAGCAAAATTTTGAGTAATAGCTAAAATGCCATCTGCTTTTTTTAAAGCTTTTATATTTAACTTGGTAAAAATCCAGCCCATAAATCCACGCCCCTCAAAATCTAATAATGGATTAGAATGAACTGTAATTACCCACTTAGCATTTATTCGCTTTTTTATCAAAGAAAGGTATAAATTAGCTCTTGCCCCATGAGTATGTACATAGTCAAAATTATTTTCATTAATAAATTGGGATAATCTTTTTAAACTAGTTAAATCATATCGACTTTTAGTTTTCAGTACATGCGTTTTTATCCCTTTGGAAATTGCTTTTTGACTAACTGGTCCTTCTGCTAAAGTAAGGAGTTCAAAGTCTTGTCCCTCTTTTTTAGCTTCAGTCAATAAATTAATAATATGAAAAAGGCCACCACCTTTTTCAAGTCCAGCATTAACATGCAGAACCTTCATTATCTTCTTCCTCTCTTACTCCGATAAACTTCTTCAATAAATCTAGGTAATGCCAAAAACCTTCTAAAACGACTAGGTTCTTTTAAAAAGCGATATACCCATTCAATATGCAAGTCTTGCCAAACTTTTGGTGCTCGTTTAGCATGACCTGAAAAGACATCAAAGCTACCACCTACACCCATCATAATTGCAGGTAATTCTTGTTTTCTCAAAATATCTAATAGTTGTTCTTGTTTTGGATACCCTAATGCAGCAAAAACCATATCAGGCTTTGTCTTAGAAATATCACGAGCAATAATGTCTAACTTATCTTTAAAATATCCATTTTTTAAACCCACAATTTCGATATTAGGATATTCTTTTTGAATTCTTTTTCCTAAATCATCAATCACTTCTTCTTTAGCACCGATGAAATAAACCTTATTTTTTCTTTGGTTCGCTATATCAAGCAGCCACGTAAAAAGATCATATCCTGTAACTCGTTCCGAAATTGGTTTATTTAAGATATTGGCTGCTTTTATAATTCCTATTCCATCTGCTGTTACAAAATCTGCATCTTGATTTATTAACTTCATAAAGACTGGGTTTTCATTTGCAGCCATCACAATTTCAGGATTAGCTGTAACAATAAAAGTGGATAATTTATCATCTAATCTTCTAATAATTTCATTTTGATATCCTTTTAAACTATAATTGTTGAACTTAACACCTAAAATATCTACTTTTTCCGGCATATTATCTATTCCTTCTAAGAAATTTATTTGTCACATTTAGAATATCTTGATTAAAATCTAGTTTCATCATAAACATTAATCCTAAATAAATAAGCATAACTATTATTGATTTTAAAGCCATATTGAAAAAGGCACTAGCTAAAATTTGAGGGATTAACATTCCGATACTTAAACTTACTATTCCAATAATAAAGTATTTGGGGATATCTTTAAACACATATTTAAATTCGTAGCCATCTCGCACAATCCAGATTCTTAAAATTAGCACAATAACTTCTGTCGTTAATATACTTATTAAAGCACCTGTAGCACCAAATTGCCGATCTAATATAATACTCAAAAGAACCTCTAACACAGCTCCTATACATACTGGAATTGCATAGTCTTTATCTCTTTTGTTTGCCAGTGCAAATTGATTAGCAAATACCCCACCCATTGGAATAAAAATTATAGTTAATGTGAAGAAAAACATTAATGGCGTCATTGGAATATACTTCTCTCCGAAGAAAAAAGGTACAAACTCTTTAGTATTAACCATCACGATTACAGAAAATAACGTCCCTAACATAACCGTTGCTTCCAATGATTTTCGTAAAATCTTTTTCTGAGCTTCTTTTCCTTCACTAGCCATTTTAGGCATCATAACTAAAGTGATACTTGTAATAACCCCCAAAATCATATTAGCAATCCTTTGCGAATTATCATAATAAGAAACTTGTGTAGTATTCTGAAAGAAATTTAAGATTGGTTTATCTAATGAAGTATAAATTTGAGTAGCAATTTGCGGAATTAATAAAGTAATAATAGCTTTGCTAGTGATCCTTAACTTGTAAAAATATTTAGTTGGCTTTCCAACATAACTTCTAATATTAAACCAAAAAACAAAAGAGCCTAACATTGTAGAAACCGACATGATTAGCATATATTTATATAAATCACTAGGCTCTTTAACTAACACTAAAATTAGCAATACACTGATAAGCTTAACAATTGTATTTCTAAGTACTACTCTCCCAAAATCAGCTAAGCCTTGAAAGAACCAAGCTATATCCAATTGAGCTGAAATCAAAAATGGCACCATTAGCAAAATATAGTTCCAATATTTCACCTTAAAAACAATTGATACTAATACAGTCAGGGCAATAGTAACTAATCCTGCAATTCCTTGAAAATACCATAATCCCCAGAAAGCTTCAGTTAAATCTTTTTTTGGATTTTCTGCTCTAATTCTCGAAATTGTTCTCATTCCAATATAAGATACCGAAAGAGTACAAAAAACCATTAAAAATTGAAACGTATTATTTACACTACTATAAATGCCATACGTATTAGGTCCCAACACTCTAGATAAATATGGCACTGTAATTAATGGCACTAAAACTAAAAAGATTTGATAGATAGCATTATAAAAAATATTTAATAAAGTTTTTTTCAAACTAGTTCACCCTTTTGGTTAACTCATAAATAGATTGACAACAATTCTTATCTTTTTCAAAAAAAATAGTACACAGCTTGTTTCTTCTTTCTTTATATGGATCTTTATCTATATTTTTTAAGATTATTTGTAATTCTTTTTGATTCAATACTTGCTGTCCTGGAACAATCTTTTCATATGGTGACATTAGTAACCCTCTAGCTTTTGAATATTGCTTTAAGAAATTACTTACAAAAATGATAGGCCGATTTAAAAGTAAATAGTCAAAGAAAATAGAAGAAAAGTCAGTCATCAAGAAATCTGTTATTCCTAAGAGCTCATATAGGTCTATATCATTTTCATTAAGATAATTATTATTCAAAAAAGCTATGTTAGAAGCTTGTTTCATTTCAGCACTAACTAATTTCATTTCGTAAGGATGCAGTTTTACAATTAGATATTGATTATTTTCTACTAAAGTGGAATTTAAAGCTACAATATTAAAATCATCAAAAGCAAAAAAATTACCTGATTCAATTTGATTCATTATAGTTCTATCTTCAAGTTCATATCGAAATGTAGGCATATAAATTCCAATTTTTGCTTTTTCATTATCACTATCAAATAGATCTTTTAAAATTATCCTCTTTGAAATTGGTTTATTCAAGAAATCCAGTCTAGGAAATCCAGTTCTTATAAATTTATTTGTGTCTATACCTACGCAACTTGCCATCAAAGTTTCATAGATATCCGAAGAAGAAGCTATATAATCAGCCTGATGCTGCCAAATATTCATATTATGCTTATTTGTATGGTATTTTGTATTGTATGCCATAAAGCCCATTCTTTTTAAAGGAATTCCATGCCATAAAGAAAAACTAATTTGCTTTCTTTTTATTTTAAATGGTTGATGGGTAGTGAATATATATTGTGCTCCTCCTATTTTCTTCCATACACTCCACTTCAAATGAGATGATGGCCACGGCTCTACCAAAGTTACATTTAACTCTGGATGTTCTTTTCTAAGATATTTATAAAATAAATATCCATTTGATCCCGAACGTCCTGCGCCATTTAAAATTACAAAAGAATTTGATCTAATTGGGACAAAAAATGCACATAATTTTAAAAATCTAATATACAAGCCGAATAAAACGCTTTTCATGAATATCCTCCCTATTCTTACTATCAAATTTTAGCAAAAAAGGACCCCTACATGAAAGCTTTATCAAAGTTTTGTCTTTTCTTAAAGTATGATACTATTAATCAAGTAATAAAGGAGCTTATGCTATGAAAAAAGTAATTACTTATGGAACATTTGATTTGTTACACTATGGACATGTCCGCTTATTAAAACGAGCTAAAGAATTGGGCGATTATTTAATCGTAGGTCTTTCAACCGATGAATTTAATGAATTCAAGAAACATAAAGAGGCTTACAATTCATATGCTGAGAGAAAATATATCCTTGAAGCTATTAAATACGTCGATGAAGTTATTCCAGAAGAAGACTGGGATCAAAAAATAAAAGATGTACAAAAATATGATATCAATACTTTTGTAATGGGAGACGATTGGAAAGGAAAATTTGACTTCTTAAAGCCATATTGTGATGTGGTCTATCTTCCAAGAACTCCTGGAATATCAACTACCAAAATAAAGGAAGATTTAAAATAAAAGGAGATGCGCTATGCATCTCCTTTTATCGTGAAAATGTAAATTCGAATCTTTCAGCTACATACTCCGCACGCGTATATTCAAATGGCTGCCCATCAGTTAAAGTAGTTACTTGTCGCCGAGTAACCAAGGCATCTCCTCTATGAATTTTTAAGTACCTTGCATCATTTTCATTAGCAATACTTGCCCCAATATTTTCAACTACACTTCCAATCTTATATCCACCTTTTTCTTCTAAAGTCTTATATAAACTAGTCGAAATATCATGTTTTGAAAAATTTTTTATTAATTTTTGAGGAATAGTTACTACTTCAAAACAAATAGGAATATCATCCGCATACCGAATTCTCTCCATTCTGAGAACATTGTCGTTCTCGTTAATTTTCAATCTTTCTTTTTCAGACAAAAACGGTTTAGTAATTCGATAAGAAAGTAGTTTCGAAGATGGTACTTGGCCATTGGCCCTTGTAATTTGCGTAAAGCTCATAACACCTGACATTTTTTCCTGAACTTTTTGACTTGATACATATGTACCACTCCCTAGTCGTCTTTCCAGGATTCCTTCATCTTCAAGCGTTTTTATAGCTTGTCTCAATGTCATTCTTGAAACCCCAAATTCCTGTGCTAACTGCCTTTCCGCAGGAATTCTTTCTCCAACTTTATATACGCGGTTTTCGATATCTTGCTTAATTTGATTATGAATTTTTATGTAAATTGGTTCCTGCATTCTTATCGCCTCCCAGAATTAGGTCATCAAGTTGTATAAACATATTGTAGAGCAAATTGGTCTAGATTTCATCATTCTGAAAAATAATGAATTATTTTCTTTTTTCCCACTTTAATCCCAAAATATTTACATTCGGCAAATTAGTATATTCTACGCTTAGTGCCTTTTGATCACTAGATAAAACGTTAGTTCTAAAAATAGCGTCATCTTGAACTGCTAATGTGGCACCATTAGGGTTCAAAATAATATCATGTCCCTTAAACTCAGCTTCTCCATTTACAGCTAAGAAGAATTCAAATTCTTCACTACCATTAAAAGTAGATCGGGTAGCATCACAACTCGCATTTTGTTGAAAGTCAGCATGTGACTTACAAAGAGAATTAGTCATTGTTGTTTTAGTGCCTGCAATAGCCATTAAACGATCACACTTACTATTTTGAAGTAGCATAGTTGTTGAACCATCTAAATACATGCCTCCACTAAATACAGAATTTGCAATATTTAACCAACATTCATCGTCACTAGTAAAAGCATTGTCTTCTTTAGAATATATTTGACAATTAAGCATATTCAACCAAGTTTGCCCTGCTAAATGAACATCACGTAATCTAGAATTATTTATAACTAATTCAATATTAGTATCAGAAAAAGTATTGATACTTGAATTTACAGTTGAATTATTTATTATTGCAGTTCCAATTCCCTCTAATGCTAATCCACAATAATCGGTAACGGGATAATCTATTTGAGAATCATTCATTTCAAGCCTAAAATCTGATCCAGAAAAGAACGATACACTACCATTTATTACACGACATGAATATAACTCAACTGTACATTTTCCATTTAACGCTATTGCTGCATTTTCATTAATCTCTGTCTTTATAACACAGTTTCTCAGTGTTAAATAAGTATCTGCATTATAAGGAATAAAAAGCGCATTTCTTTCCCCAATAGTATTAATAGTCAAGTTCTCTAGCGTTACATATCTGCTATCAGGTGATACAGAAATATACCCATCGATTACAGTATCTTCTGGACTTGCTCCAGTCCCCTTGATAGTAACATCACAAGCTGAAATGCCCTGTTCTAATTCATAAAAACCAGGCTTTAAGAGTAACATATCATCCGCCCTGAGATTTTTTAGAGCTTCTTTCCAATCGATTTCATCGCCACCAGCGCCTACTTTAACAATTCTTGGCACGTTATCACCTCTGAGTATAAACAATAATCTTACATACTTTAACAAAAAGGTTTTTTTTAGTAAAAAAAAACGCTCACCAATTGGCGAGCTATTTTTTTCGGGTTGGGTGTTCTAAAAACACTATTGGGTTAACTGGATTCGAACCAGTGCATGACGGTACCAAAAACCGTTGCCTTACCACTTGGCTATAACCAAATCAAGTGGAGGAGAGTGGATTCGAACCACCGAACTCAGGGAGAGCGGTTTTACAGACCGCCGCGTTTAGCCACTTCGCTACTCCTCCGAAACGTTACTTAACTATGATATCTAATTTATCAAAAAAATGCAAGAGATAAATTAAACTTTTTGAGTAACATTCTTTAAATTAATCAATTTCAGCTAAATGCTCTTTGATTAAAGCTATAGCTTCCTGCAAATGATACTCTTCATCGCTAGGTAATGATAATTGAGCAATTTTTTCAACACCATTTTTTCCTATTACTGCAGGATAGCCTAAATAAATACCATATTCTTCAACATAAACGGAACAAACTGTATAAAAATATTCATCAGTTAAAACTGCACGCACTAATTCCATCGCAGCACTTGTAACTGCCCAATTAGTAAAACCTTTACCTGCAATTAATTTCTCGGCATTGCTTTTGGCTTCATTTGCAATTTCAGCTTTTTCAGCATCAGAAAATTCGTGATTAACAGTTGACCACGCAATAAAATCACAAAGTCCATGTTCACCAAGTACAAAGCCACCAATTTGCTTACTGTTTAATTCCAACTTTTCGCTAATTACTCGACGCAAGCGCACGCTATCTAGCATCGTTCCAATTCCAAATACCTTTTGCTTGGGTAAATCCGTAGTCTTTTGTAAAACAGTCGTAATGACATCACAAGGATTTGCAATATTAATGATTATTCCATTAAAACCACTGGCTTTAATTTTTTGACCAACACTTTGTGCATTGCGACTATTAATTGCTAATTCTTCACTACTACTAGTTACCTTCACACCAAAGCCTGCAATAATTAAATCAGCATCCCTTAATTTATCCCAGTCACCATAATAAACTTTAACTTCATGGTCATTGACTGGCAACGTATCTAACAAGTCAATAGCTTCAGCCTGCATTTTGGCTTCATTAACATCTAGCAAAACAATTTCATCACAGTAGCCATGAGTAAAAAGGTTAAACGCTGCAGTTGCACCAACATTTCCTAGACCAATAATCCCTACTCTTCTCATAACCATTCTCCTTTACAAATAATAGCTTATTATACTCTCATTACTAGTTTTTTCGAAAAAAAAGCTCTGAATCTTACGATTCAGAGCTACCTCTATTGGGTTAACTGGATTCGAACCAGTGCATGACGGTACCAAAAACCGTTGCCTTACCACTTGGCTATAACCCAATCGTTTGTGAGCTTTTACTTGTTGCTCAACAAATAATATAATACCCAATAATTTTATTCTCGTCAACAAAAAAATTAAAAAACTTGAAATATTCTGCTATTTCATTCCTTTAGCTGGACAATAGCTACCAGCAAATTCTACTTTATCACCATCAAAAATTAATTTAACTACACTACAATTTTCAAAATGAAAGTTAGTTTCAGGGAAAATATTTCTTACATACATTCCTAAAATTGCTCCGTGACCAACTGCAATTGCGGTTTCTCCATCTGCAAGCTGTTTTTTAATATATTCAATAGCTCTTTTCATTCTATCTACGGCCAAAAAGTCTGCTTCCATAGTAGGATCTGCCACACTTCCATGATTCCATGGTAAAGTGACTTCATCTTGCCCCTCATAAATTCCATACCACTTCTCACGCATATCTTTCAGTCTTTCATATGACATTTTTCTTTCAGTAATAAATTCTAACGTATCAGATGCTCTTTCTTGAGTTGAGCAAAAGGCTTTATCAAATTTTATCCCATTTTTTCTAAAAAAATCACCTGTAACTTTTGCTTGCATTTGTCCTAAGACTGTTAGAGGTGAATCTACCCTTCCTTGAACTTTGTGATAATAATTAAAAACAGTCTGTCCATGACGAACTAAGTAAATTGTTTGTAATATACTTCTCTCCTATTAAGTATATTACAAACATAAATAGTACCATAATTTTATCCCAAAAAGAAAAAGGACTCCTCAAGGAGTCCTTTTATTTATATTTGTTCAGAATAAATTCAAAAATATTAGTACCAACCATTAGCTAACCAGAAGGCCTTAGCAGCAGTCCATGAACCATAACGGCTGTATACGTAGTTATCAGCAACCTTTTCTTGGTTAGTAGCTGATAAGTCACCATTCAAGTAACTGATTGAAAGTTGGTATTTACCATAGTATTGACCGTTTTGTGCAGTGTAAGAACCACCAGATTCTTTATTTGCAATCCAAGCTTTAGCATCTGCTTCAGAACCAGTTGCAGTTGAAGTGTATGAACTAGTTGTGCTTGTTGTAGTTGAAGTTGAACTAGTTGTTGAGGCTGAACTGTAGTTATTTGAAGAAGCAGCATTTGCATAACTAGCTGTATTAGCAACTTGATTTGATGCTTGAGTAGATGAAGAGTAGCTACTGCTTTGTGAAGCCACTTGATTAAAAGCTACATATGGGTTGACACTATTAAGACCAGCTTTAGTCCATTTGGCTTCAATCCATTGTCCACCACCTAAATCATACCATTTGTTGCCTTGACTATCATATGCAGTTTCAAAGACTTTCCAACTAGTTGCATGTTGAAGCTTGTTATTGTTCTTCAATTGTGGATTATCTGGATTGTCCCAAATTGCAATACCATATCCTGGAACATAGTTAATAGTTACAACATCAGTATCATTGTTAACAATAGTTGCAGCGTGTGCAGTATTTGATTTCAAGTTAGTTGCCATTACACCAGTTAAAGTAACTGCTGCAACTGCCATAAATTTCGTAAATAATGAATTTAATCTGATAGACTTTGCGTTTTTCAAGAATAATCTCTCCTTAATAATAACTTTTCTCGTCTGTCAAAATTTCGTCTGTCATTCAATTGACATGATATATACTAGCAGGCGAATATTTCAGAAAAGTTACACAGCTATAGATAGATTATTAAAAATATTATGTCTAATGTTACAATTTGAAATATTTGTAATATTAAATATGGCTTTATTCATCTTTTTGCGAGATTAGAATTACAAAAATTACAAAACCTAACTATTTATTACACAATTATTTATTAGTAGTCGTTAAATTCAGTAAAATGATGCCAATGATAATCATAATTATAGCCAGTACTGTAATCAGATTAGTTTTTTCTTTCCATAATATTATCCCAATTACTGTAGTAATAACTATTCCTACTCCTGACCAAATAGCGTATGCGACTCCTAAACTAATTGTTCTTAAACACTTAGAAAAGAAGAAATAACATGAGGCATAAGAAAATAATGCCAGCAACCCCAAAAACAATTTTGAAAAGCCATCAGATGCTTTCAACAATGTAGTACCTATTAATTCACCAATAATCGCTATCAACAAATAAACATATTCCTTCATACTATCACCAGCTAGTAATTATGCCAGAATATGTATTAAAAGCCTAGATTGCACCCTAGTTTGTTTTTTGCTATAATTTTTTTGTTAAGCTGATTTAGCTCAGTCGGTAGAGCATCTCCCTCGTAAAGAGAAGGTCGCCAGTTCGATTCTGGCAATCAGCATTAAGTCGTTGAAAAAATAATAATTTCGAATTATAATATTAATGTATATGATATTGCACCCTTAGCGCAACTGGATAGAGTGTCTGACTACGAATCAGAAGGTTGTAGGTTCGAGTCCTACAGGGTGCATAATACAAACCTAGGTTAATCCTAGGTTTTTTTGTTGCTTTTTAGATGAAATCTTTCCTTACTTTTAGGTATAATATTACATGGTTTAGTGTAAACCACACTACTATATCAGAAAGGGAGACTTGATGAAAAAAGAAAAAGAGACGAATGCGTCACAAACTGGTTATCGTCGAACGCTCAGTAATTCACATATACAACTAATTGCTCTGGGAGGAACAATTGGTACTGGACTTTTCTTGGGTGTTGGAGATAGCATTCACCGAGCGGGCCCTTCCGTAATTTTAATCTTTATTATAGTAGGATTTTTTCTTTTCCTACTTATGCGTGCGCTCGGAGAATTGATCTTATCTGATTTAAAAAAGCATACATATATTGAATTTATTGAAAAATATCTTGGTAAAAATATTGGATTTATCAGTGGCTATCTGTATTGGATTAGTTGGCTAACTCTAGCCATGGCTGAATTAACTGCATTAGGAATCTATTTTGAATATTGGTTCCCACACTTACCAACTTGGCTTCCAGGACTTATAACAATGGTTGTTTTACTAATAATAAATCTAATCTCTGCTAAAGTTTTTGGAAATTTAGAGTTTAGTTTTGCAATTATAAAAATTCTAACCATATTAGCTTTTGTTGTTATGATTGGCTACTTTTTAATAATTGGTGAATCAACCAAATATGGCGATATTTCATTAGCTAATCTAAATGCGGGAGGCGGATTTTTTGCTAAAGGGAGTCATGGATTCTTACTAGGCTTCCAAATGGTAATTTTCAGTTTTATCGGAGTTGAATTAATTGGGCTAACTGCTGCAGAAGCACAAGATCCAGAAAATACAATTTCCCGAGCAATTGATCAATTACCAATTAGAATAATTTTATTCTATGTTATGGCGATTATAGCAATTTTAGTTGCTATTCCGTGGCCTAAGATTTCTACTACAAGTAGTCCATTTGTCCAAGCTTTAAGTGCTACAGGAATTAAGGATGCTGGCTCTATAATTAATTTTGTGGTTATCAGTGCTGCAATTTCTTCTACCAATAGTTTTTTATATAGTGCAGGTCGGTTATTATTTTCAGTAAACTTTGATGGCAAATCTAAGTGGTCAAAAACTTTTGGCAAGTTATCCAAAACTCAAGTGCCACGTAATGCTTTAATCTTTTCATCTTTAATTATTGCCTGCGCACCTTTAATTACCTTAATTATTGGTGATTCAGCGTTTACTTTTATTTCTGCTACTTCAACAAGTATGTTTCTAATTATTTGGGCAATAATGATTTTGACTCATATACGTTACAGAAAAGAAACTCCTAGAAAAGACTTAAAGTCATTCCAAATGCCATTGTTCCCATACTTAGATTACTTGGTTTTAGCTTTCTTTATTGCAATGATTGGTTTATTACTTTACTTAGAAAAATTTAGAATTCCAATGATTGCAGCTTTAATAGCATTTGTAGTTCTTTACTCAATTACCAAATTTTTCAGAGAAAAAGAATCTAATTAAAGCATAAAAAATGTCCAACTGAATTAACAGTTGGACATTTTTTATGCGCTATTTAAATCTCAACTTAATTTTTTGCCACAAAGACAAAGCCTGTCTCATATGATCAGCTGGGATATATTTTCTTATTGCCTTTAAAACAAATATTGGTTGTTTTGCTGAAAAAATAAAATTCCCATTATTCCGTGTTCTCAATTCAAATCGCGGTATATATTTTCCTTTAAAATGGACATCTGCTACAACATATGTAATCTCATTCCAAGGAATTTGAATATAATCTAATACATTTTTATCATTATAAAATTCAAAACCTTTATCACCAATCATAATTTGACCATAACAAGGTATACCTCGTTGCCAAGTTGCCTTCGTTACGTAATCAGATGTTGTATTAAGTGATTGAACCATTTTTATAATAAACCTACAACATGTCCGGCAATCCCGACAATAAAGATTCCGATAATAATGATAATAGGTGATACTTTCTTCTTTAACAACCACATACACAAGAATGTTAAGCATAATGCAGCAAGACCAGGAATTAAGCTATCCAAGTTATTTTGCAAAGTAGTGACTTTTGTGCTTGTTAAAGATAGCCCTTGGTCGTGCCATTGAATTAAGGCTTGTTGAATACCTTTAGCACCCTTAGGTAATGAACTCCAATCAATATATGCACCTTTTTGAAGTGGAGACTTAGAAACAACAGGTAAGAATTTAATTGATACCCACCGTTCAATTAAAGCACCTAATACAAACATACCCATCATTGAAGCACCACGGGTAACTTTACTCATCAATCCACCTGATAAGTCTTTAGTAATTTCAGAACCTACGCGATAGCCAAATTCTTGAGAATACCATAAGAAAGCAATTCTAATTAAGTTCCAAACAATAAAGAACAAAATTGGACCTAAAATATTTCCTTGAGCTGCTAAACTAGCACCTAATGAACCTACAATTGGCCGTACCGTATACCAAAATACTGGGTCACCAACACCAGCTAAAGGTCCCATCATACCAACTTTAACACCTTGAATAGCTTGATCTTCAACTTCTTTCCCATTAGCCTTTTCTTCTTCTAATGCTAAAGTTACCCCTAAAATTGGTGAAGCTAAATATGGGTGAGTATTGAAGAATACCAAGTGTCTTTCAAGTGCATCTTTTAAATCCTTTTTTTCAGGATATAACTTACGTAAAGCTGGAATTAATGAATAAGCCCAGCCACCATTTTGCATTCTTTCATAGTTCCAAGATCCTTGAAGCAACATAGAACGCCACATAACTTTTAAGCGATCTCTTTTAGTTAAATGGATTTGATTTTCTGCCATTTTAATTTCCTCCCTAGATCTTTTTAGTAATTATCCAAAATATCACCCAAAGGGTCACCAGTACCTTTTGAGCCTGAATTGTTAGAACCTTTACCTTCAAGAGCTAGATACATAAGAGCTAATGCAGCACCAATTGCACCTAATGCAATCAAAGTTAAGTCTTGAATTGCGGCTAACGCAAATCCAATAGCGAAAAATGGCCCAACCTCTTTGCTTGCCATCATATTAATAACCATTGCATAACCAACAGCAACAACCATACCACCACCAATGGTCATACCAGCGGAAAGCCATACTGGCATTGCGGAAAGCCAAGACTTAACAAGTTCAGAAGGAATTGCTAACAAAAGAGCAGCTGGAATGGCTATTCTCAAGCCTTGTAACCCTGTTGCAACCAATTGCCAAAATTCGATTCCTTGATAATTTGCTTTTTCAGCCTCTTTATCCATGATATGAGAAATCGCAACTGCAAGTGTACGAACAATCATTGTTAATCCTAAGCCGGCAACTGCCAAAGGTACAGCAATACCAATAGCCGTACCAATTTTATCAGTTGAAAGGTGTCCTTGAACCATGATGATTGCAGAAGCAACACCAGCAAGAGCAGCATCAGGTGCAACTGCAGCACCAATATTAGCCCAACCCATAGCAATAAATTGTAATGCACCACCAAGCATAACACCAGTTGTAAGATTACCTGTAACTAAACCAATTAATGTACATGAAATAATTGGTTGATGGAATTGCCATTGATCCAAAATACCTTCCATACCTGCTAAGAAAGCAATGAATACAACTAAAACCATTTGAATCGCATTCATGAAACTAAATCCTCCTACTATTTTTGTTCATTAAGGAGGCTTTGAGCCTTCTTAAGAATAGAATCCATATTTTCAGGACTATCACTCGGAACTTTTCGAACATCGAATTTAATGCCCATTTTTTTTAGTTCCTCAAAAGTGTCTACATCTTTTTGATCCATAGAAAGCACACTATTAGAATTTACTTTACCAACAGCATATGACATTGAGCCCACATTTAAAGTATCGATTTGAACTCCATCTTTAATGGCTTCAAGTGCATCTTCAGGATTTTCAAACAAAAGCAAAGCTTTTGTTGCTCCGAATCTAGGATCTTTATCTACTTCTACCATTTTCTTAATTGGCACAATATGTGCTTTAATACCAGCAGGAGCAGCTTCACGAATCATGTTTTTTCGCAAATCATCTTTAGCAACATTATCACTAACAACAATAATTCTATCTGGATTCATTGCTTTTGACCATCCAGTTGCAACTTGGCCGTGCAATAACCGTGAATCAATTCGTGCTAAAACATATTTAATATGTCCATCACCTAAAACAGTACCTTCTGGGATATCTCCTTGAGGTTCTTGATTCTTAACTTCAACTTTTTGAGATTCTTTAGGTGCAAGAGATTCTGGTTTTGTCTTAATTCCATCTTTGGCAGGTTCAACAATTGCTGTTGCAATTTCTTTAGCTGAATCTAAGCTAAACCGTTGACTAAGAGCCTCAATAACCATTGGTAAATTAAGACCTGTAACAATTGCCCAATTTCCACCGTGTTCTTCAAGCAATTTGTTTGCCTGGTTAAAGGGGGTACCACCCCACAAATCAATTAAAAATAGCACCTCATCTTGATTATCGAAAGAATTAATTACATTTTCCATTTTCTTTCGAACATCATCTGGTCCTTCGTCTGGTTTTAAAATTGCTGAGCCAAAATTCTCTTGCTTACCAAAAATCATTTCAGCAGATTGAGAAATTCCCTCAGCAAAGGCGCCATGACTAGCTAGAACTATTCCAACCATCATGCTTCCTCCTTCCAAGATTATAACTGTATACTTTTCTATTATAGCGTAACCGTATACATTTTGTAACCGTTATCTTGGAATTTTATAATAAAAAAGTAATTGAACTATATAGATAAATATTATAAAAAACGACAAAAAAAGACAGGCCTCAATGGTCTGTCTTTTGTTTGCTCCGGTTGCCAGATTCGAACTGACGACATCTTGATTAACAGTCAAG
>QWCP01000154.1_pt1 | contig 47016 bp, 47 predicted proteins | sample 1972561 | NCBI WGS metagenome assembly QWCP01 (sample SAMN09866705, study PRJNA288562) | Human vaginal metagenome isolate pre4_vaginal, whole genome shotgun... | isolation source: vagina | host: Homo sapiens | place: USA: California
GCACAAGCCACATCATAAAAGGTGAACTTGATACACTCTACTATCCAACCACACAACAAGAGGATATAGAAAATCTTCTTGAAAAACTCTCCCAACTCAATATGCCTTCGCCAGTCTCTGAGAATCAAGGAGAGAAAAAACAACATAAAGATACACAAGGCCTGCCTTATATTCCAGGAACAATACGCCCTCTATCCCAGTACGCATCTGTTCTTATCCACACTCCCATAACAGTAAAGACGGATACATCACGCAGACTTTATCAAATCGTATGCAGTGCAATAAAAAATCATTGGCACTACAACACCCTCGTAACCTACATCGAGTCGTCTCCCCAACTGCCAGGTTTCACGCACGCGTACACTATCAATAATCATGGAACTCGCGTGGAAAGACCTGCACGAGGGGTCAATAGTATGCGCCTCATGCTCGCCCGCATGTGGAATAAAGCTTATACATACATCACTACACATACTAAAACTGGTAACGATACCGATTTCTTGACACGCAAAAAACATGTCACAACAATCATAGATGCTCTCGTTACCTGGAATATGCAGCGCAGCATACACGGCACAGGACAAGCAAGTGACCAGCGCGTGATCAATACACTCAGCTTATGGGCACTGAAAGCCAATACTCTCACCCTCCAAGCAGATTCAAGACGTATCGCACTAGCCTGTGGGTTAAGTCGCCAAGCTGTATCCAACAGCCTCACACGATTGAGAAAGCAAAAAATTATTACCCTCATCACTCCTGCATCAGGGCGTATAGCGCATGAGTATGCAATCAGCCCATATCTGAAAAAACTGGAAAAAAGAGGGCAAGAAGATGGTTTGTCAGCTTATCTTGACACAAGTAAATACGCCCCCAAAGAAAACACGCTCACTGCTCTTTACGATGCACTCAGCACAATGCTCACTTCATGGCTTGGCATCACCTCTCATGATGCCTGCACACACACAGGCCTCGGCATAAGCACAGGAAATCATCTGGCTACACAACACCTTTCCCACCCCAACATCACACAACATCTCAATGAAAAAGCCCACAAACTAGGCTGTGCAGGGATAACTGCCCAGCGCGAAGCTACCTACACACTCGAGAGAGTCTTGTGGGCATGGTGGGTCAGTGAAGTAGACTACCTTTCCACCAAGGTAGAACAAAGACAGCACGGTCGGCGTCCCTATAAAGCTCATATCACACGGATAGAAGACATCATACACATGCAATATCCAAGGCAACAGACACATGAGCCAGATTATAAGAAAGCACGCAGCCTCGTACTATCCTTATCCTCATAAAATAAAACCGTACACGATAATAAAAGTCGTGTACGGTAAGAAATAACGGTATAACTGAGCTTATGAGATTTAAGCACTGCGCTTTTTTACTGCACTAGAATGACGCACTGGTTGAACAACAATATTATGCAATACTTCTAGACTAGTAGAAGGGATACGCCGCGACTGAAAAGCGGTAACGCACACCTTCTTCAATGCGCGAATCAGTGCCATATCCGGATGATAGCTTGTTACCTTACGTACGAGTATGCCCCATTCATGAGCCGAATATTTACTACGATAACGCTTGCCTATACGCGTTAAAATGCTCAGGGTATCCTCGATAGCATTTGCTGTAAGAGGTAAATCAAGCTCACTAATAATGATACGGTTAAGTTCCTCTAAATCATAATGCTGCTCATCAATACCGTACATGCGTTGTGCAGTATCTGTTTCTGGCATTTGTATGACACGGGCACCATCCGTGAGTTCACGCGCATACTCACTTAAAGCATTAAACGCTGTCACATGCATCCAACCCGCCGCCATTTGAGCGAGTTCGTCATCATTTTTGACTTTCAAATACTCAGACTTCCAAGCAATCATGATACGACGCAGAGCAATCATCTGAAGTGTATCTAATGACTCTCCTGTAGCCTTGAGCCAGCGCGCACACGTGGCTGTAATATCAACCTTCTCGACAATACGGAGAATTCTTTCTTGAACATCTAAAGTCAGAAATACCGGTATCGTATTATCCATTAATGTGGTAGTGTGTTTCATGGTGGTAGTCTCAATCCGCTATTTTGTTCAAGTTCCAAAAAAGATAGATGGTATTTTTGCTGGGGCTACCACCTTTTCTTTTTGACTGAGTGAGTTCTCAAAATATCCTTTTACCATTGATTCATCATGAGATCATTAATATCCTCTTCGCTTGAGATAGCGTCTACATGATCTTGATACGTGTCATGACTCATTACCGTAGACATAGTGTCAGGGTTATCAATACGATCTTTTAGCCTAGTCAAGCTTGCAATACGATCCTCAATACTCAATAACAAGTCTTGTTTCACACTTTTAGGGATGACATTCATGATTTCAGGGATAAAAGAAATACAATCATCAATTTCCATGAAAGCTTTGAGCTCATCCATGAGAATATTACCGATTTTGCGTGCTTGTTCTGGTTTGAAATCTTTCACCCCATCAAGTAAGTTACGCCCAATCGAACCAATATTTGAGACAAGCTCCTGCATAGTTAAGGATTCACAGCGACGTTCTTCATACCAATGCATATGTAAGCGTTGAAGACTACTCATGCGGTTATACACATCCGGTGGAACAATTGTCCACCCGTTTGCAGTATCTAGCACATCCATCGATAGTGTCTTCTGGTCATCGTGACCAGAAGATGCATTGCCTTCTTGATTATGCGTCGTCAACGCTTGTACTGCAGAAGGAGTAGTGGACTTTACTGATGAACTCTCACTGCTATCAGTGTTCTGTCCTGGAGTAAATCCAAGCGCATGATCAAGAAGCATATTAGAGCGAGATTCTGTAATCATACGCTTGAGTTTGGAAAGATGATAAGAAATATTAGACTGCTTCTGCCCAACAATCTGAGCAATCTCGCTCACAGTAGTTTTTGAGAAGCTCTCATCGGCCATATTTAAGAAGGAGCGATCAGCTTGCCCCTCGCCATCAACCCAGCTCTCTAAGCTTACCGGACTAATCATGCATGCCACAATATGGTTAACAGTGACAATCGCTTTACTATCGCTATGATGGTGGTAAGAAGGGTCAGACCAACCTTGAGGAGATAAAAGAAAATCAAGACCTTCCAAGGATATACCCAATTGGAGAGCAAGAGCACCATGCGATACAGGATGCTCAGGATCAAGCTGCATACGACGTGCCTTAACAAAAAGCTGAGTCACATGATTATGAAATTCTTCCCCCTTGCGATCATAACGCTGATACGCATCAGCCATATCCAATACAGACTTCACGGTATTAAAAGGAGTGTGTGTCTCCTGCTCAATATCACGAAGACTCCTTCCTTTTAAAACATGAAGATAGGAAAATTCAAGAAAATCACGAACAAGAGACTTATCATCACGCTTATTCGCATATGATTTTCCGTCCATTGACAGTGACTTCTGGTCACGGTGACCAGAAGAAGCAGAGTGTACAGGTGGCAACTGAGTTGCCACCTGTACAGGCATATTCTTTATATCTTTGTTGATTGTTTGATGAGAAACTCCGAGGACGGATGCGATAACACGGTTAGAAAAACCACCCATAGACTTCAATGAGCGAGCAACTTCGCCTCGTGCTTCACGAACATGTCCCAACTGTTCCATGTTGAGTTCAGACTTCACGTAATCTTCAGCAGATTTATAGCCAAGAATAGCCCATGCTTCACCAGAAAGCGCCGTATTTAATGCAATGCAGAAGTCTGCAACATTATTGTTAGCAAGCTCTACGCTATCAATCGTTGTGACAAGTTTTTCGCGCAACTGTTGCGTAGTAGTATGTGCCCAATTCATTTGAGCATCAGGATTAAGAGAGCGAATCTCTTCCCGTTTTTCCTCGTCAAACTGGAGAGCTGCGGAAGGAGCATTAAACGTTACAAGATCGTTGACGTTATCATCTGGGTTGGTTAAAATATTAAGTACTTTCATCAAAAGACTCCGCATTGTTTCTTGATGAAAAGGCTTATTCGATAGCTCAGAGGTATTGCTCTGAGCTATCTTAATTTTTAGGAAAGGAAAGATATTAAAATTTGTGGCTTTGTAAGAGATTAGTTAGGAAACCCACGTATTCATAATTTCCCTTCTCATGATTTCCCCCATTCATACATTGTTGCATCAGTATAATCAATTACCTAGCATCAACTACCGGAACATTAATAGACTGTCCGATTTCCAAATCCGGCGAAGAAAGATGATTAAGAAGAATTAATCGTTCAACATTATCCGAAATATCACCATCACGAGGAGTAATAGCTTCAGCATAACTCCACAGCGTATCTCCTGGTCGAACTGTGTAAGTCACATATTTTTCTGGAACAGCAGAAATAGCCATCCGCGGCATGCATAGTGCGCAGATTGCAATTGCTGCTATCAATAACGGTAACATACGAAATATCAAATTCTTATGAGCATGTTTTACAGCATTACTAATCCTGTGATTAGCATATTTAGTTTCGCATCTATCAGCCAAAACTACAGCACGATAACTATTATGTAATAACGCACTCATTGTCATCTTTCCTCCACCTTTAGCGAATTGAACATTTGTTCTATCGAACAGGTGTACTAATAATGACACATTTGTTCGTAAGTTGCAATGGCGTGTCGAACAGATGTTTGATTTTTTTCAAAAATGCGTTATTATATACATAACGAAAGGAGTATCATGAGCAACGAGGACACACATACAGGCAACAAAGACGCCCGTATTAACAGCATTACCAAAGTGCCACTTACTGAACGTCAGCGCAATATCGTTAATGCAATTCAACGTAATCTCAAAACCCATGGTTATCCTCCTTCTTTCCGCGAAATAGGAGAAGCAGTCGGACTACGTAGCCCATCATCTGTCAAACATCAACTACGTGCTCTCGAAACAAAAGGCATTTTGCGGATTAATGCAAATAAAGGTCGTGCAATCGAAATTATTGAAGACGCAGCAACTGATACTACAAGTAGTGATACTTCCCATAGCAATACCGAAAATATCTCAAAGGCTGCCAACATCAGTATTTATGAATCTGATGCACTCATCAACTCTCGAGACGTGCCGTTAGTTGGTCGCATCGCTGCCGGAGTACCCATTACAGCTGAACAACATGTCGAAGATGTTATGCGTCTACCAGAACGCCTTACAGGTAGTGGCAATCTTTTTATGCTTGAAGTACATGGAGACTCAATGATTGATGCCGCTATTTGCGACGGAGATTATGTTGTTGTGAGAGAACAGCATGAAGCAGTAAACGGAGACATTGTTGCTGCATTATTAGATAACGAAGCAACTGTTAAAACTTTTAGAAATGACCACGGTCACGTGTGGCTCATTCCGCACAATCCAGCTTACTCTCCTATTGACGGCTCACACGCGACTATTATGGGAAAAGTTGTTACAGTATTGCGAAAAATCTAACAAATACGTAACTGCTGAACAAACAATAAAATTTAACGCAATCAGGTGCAGCATACCATTAGCACAGAGAAGCAAAACAGCAGAAAATATAAATTGCAAATCATAAAAACAAATTCTAAAATTCTAAAATTCTAAGATACAAAATTTTAAACCCAAACCCTAAAGAAATCTCCCCACCTATTCACACACGAATTAGGTGGGGAGAACAATACTTACCTCAGCTACTGCAAAATTAACTATAATCTGCTCTTATTGAAAAAATAACACACAAACTAACGTTAACGACAAAATACAGCAAAGCATCTTGGCAAGATTATGAAACTTACTTACGCAAGTGGATGCGAATCCTTAATTGTCACTGAAATTTCACGTCCATTTGGAGCCGCATAGCTAACAGTATCTCCAGTATGAGCACCCATAATTGCTGCACCAATTGGCGACTCAGGGCTAATAACATCGTACTCTGTAGCAACAGCAATATCTCGAGAACCAAGAACATAGGTCATCTCACGGCCAGCCAGTTCCAGTGTTACTAATGATCCATTACCAACACTGCCATCCTTAGGAGCTTCAAGAATCTTCGCATTACGAAGCTTCACAATAAGCTCATTAATGCGTCCTTCATTCTTACCTTGCTCTTCACGTGCAGCTTGATAGCCACCGTTTTCCGACAAATCACCTTCAGCACGAGCTGCAGCGATTCGCTCAGTAATTTCATCGCGATATTCACCTTCACGATGCGCTAACTCTTCTTTTAATTTATCGTACGCTTCCTGCGTAAGCAGAATAGTTTTTTCTTCAGCCATTGTTACCTCCTTATCCAACGATCTCCTATAAGGATACAAACTCTATACGAGCAATAATCCATATTCACAAATAAATAAATACGCTTCATTAACGAGTTGAAATAATATCAACAACAAACACTAAGGTATCACCACCACCAATGCCTGCCTGCGGAACACCACGAGAACCGTAGCCATACTCAGGTGGAATCGAAATCAGTAAGCGAGAGCCAACATTATGTCCTGGAACCGTGCGATCCCAACCCTGAATTACTTGACCAACACCAATACCAAAGCTAGCTGGAGTATGGCGAGCAAAGCTAGAATCAAACGGCTGCTCAGCACCCCAAACAACGCCGTGATAATTCACAGTTACGGTGTCACCAGCACGAACCACTGGACCATTACCTTCAACCAACTCAACAACTTTTAGCCCAGCTGGCGGTTCAGATGCTGGGAACGTCACCGTTGGCGTCGTGCCAAATTCTGCAATCACTTCTGGCATATCCTGTGCCATATTGCCTCCTTTACAAACTTCCAAACAGTATAATCTGAAATAGTATAACATCTGCATAGGTGACTACATAAAAATTTCATAGCCACATCCTGCATTACTACATGAGCACTTCTCCAGATTTGTAAGTAACCAAACCAGCAAGCACCACTGAGATTAATACTTCTGAGATTAACCTGTCCTAGATTAGCACTGAATCATTACGGTCGCACATACATATAATATATTGTGCATAACTTCATGTAAATATCACTCGTAATCACAAATTAGCATTCAACAACGTTAACAGCTAATCCACCTTTTGAGGTTTCTCGATATTTCGACATCATATCATGACCAGTTTCTTTCATCGTCTTAATCGCCTGGTCAAGACTTACCATATGCGAACCGTCCCCCAGCATGGCCATGCGTACAGCGTTAATTGCAGTATTCGCAGCCATAGCATTACGCTCAATGCACGGAATTTGTACTAATCCACCAACCGGATCACAAGTCAATCCTAAATGATGCTCTATGCCGATTTCTGCAGCATTTTCAACCTGCTCAGGAGTACCACCTAATACTTCACATAGTCCTGCTGCAGCCATTGAACAGGCTGAACCCACTTCACCTTGGCAACCAACTTCAGCACCCGAAATCGAAGCATTGCGCTTAAATAAGTAGCCAACAGCACCAGCAGCAAGCAAAAAACGTACAATTCCATCTTCATCAGCAGAATCAACAAATCGCCAGTAATACTGTAATACCGCAGGAATAATGCCTGCAGAACCATTCGTTGGAGCAGTAACAATACGTCCACCACCAGCATTCTCTTCGCTCACTGCAAGCGCAAAAAGATTTACCCATGCAGAATCCGAAGTTTCCAAAGCTGCATCTGCACGTCTACGATTATTGCGAAGCATGTCTGAGTTCGCTGCAAGACGCTCATACATGCGAGGCGCTCTGCGAGGCACATCCAACCCGCCTGGCAAAATCGCCTGCTTTGAATTACAGCCATTTTCGACACATTTGCTCATAACATTCCAAACGTGTAACAAATAGTTACGTACGTAGTCGGCATCACCTTCATGCAATGCAAGCTCGTTTTGCCATACAACATCGCTTATTGACATATGCTTTTCGCGACAAATATTTATAAGCTCGTCGCAAGAAGTAAAAGGATATGGTACCGTGGAATCTTTTGTTTGTTTTGAAATGCTTTCTGTATTTTTGCTATTACTTTCGCTATTACTTTCGCTTATATCACTCTTATTTGCGTTATTTTCATCCTGCTCAGTGACTCGCTCATGCAACCCAACCATTGCGTCGTCTGCATGACCTTGACGCACAAATCCGCCGCCAATTGAATACCATACTTGCTCATCAATGTTATTTCCGTCAACATCCGTTGCGACAAAACGCATTCCGTTAGGATGCACAACCATACGCTTCCATTTTTCAAAAATTACGTCTTTATCGTAATCAAAAGCAATTGTATGCTCTCCAGCAAGCGTCAATGCTTCAGTTTTTTGACATTCTTCACGAATTGTAAGCATATGGTTAGTATTTACATTGTCGGGAAGATTTCCTTCAAGCCCTGCAACACAAGCACGATCAGTTCCGTGACCAAGACCGGTTAGAGACAATGAGCCATAAAGCGTCACTTTTACGTGCGCAACTTTTTTAAGATTACCGCTTTGTTGTAATGAAGTAACGAACGCATAAGCTGCACGCATAGGACCAACCGTATGCGAAGAACTAGGACCAACTCCAACTGAAAACATTTCTAAAATACTGAACACGTATCTATTGTAAGCATTCTCAATCTCGCTACGACACACTAATTGCGTTAGAAATATGTTAGATTGTTCACTTCTTGCTTTGTTGAGACAATAAGTTTGCTAAGCTCACGCATACAAACCACAAGAGTACAGCTAAAACAACAGCTACGAGCATTGCAATAAATGCACTTCCTGCAGTCGGCACGTGAAGTTCAAAGAATTTTGCAGTAAACGGTATAAAAGCTCCAGCAACTCCAGCTGCAGCAAATAGCGCAACCATAATCCCCCTCCACGAGCGCAAAGGTTTAGCAACGCTTGCAAGTACGAGTATGCCAAGAACAAATACGATTACGGAACAAATACTACGAGTAGTTGCAAGTGCTTGCACGCTTGAAACAATAAAGCGAGAAGCTTTCAAACTATTTTCTGTATCTTCGTCAAGATTCAATCCCAAAACGCGAGGAGCTATAACAGCAGTAGCGAGCACAGAAGTAGCTATAGCAAATCCGCTAGGAACAGCAAAACGAACAACTCGCTTCAAGAAACCTGGAATGTATCTACGAGTATTAGGAGCAAGAGCGAGCAAAAATGCTGGAATACCAATAGTTAAAGAACCAATATAAGTAATGTGGCGAGGCAAATACGGGAAGTGCAACGATAGAAGCACGACTCCTGCAGAAATAAGCGCAGAATATACAGTTTTTACAAGGAACAAGCCAGCCACACGTTCCATATTTGCCATTACTTGCCTACCGCGAGCTACAACATCCGGCAAATGCGAGAATCGTGAATCAACAAGAACCACTTGAGCTACAGCTTTTGCAGCGGGAGCAGCATTGCCCATAGCAACGCCTAAATCAGCTTCTTTAAGAGCCAAAGTATCGTTCACGCCGTCACCAGTCATAGCAACCACATGACCTTGAGTATGAAGCGCCTGAACAATTGCCTTCTTTTGATGAGGAAGCACACGACCAAGCACATCCACATTTTCAAGCACTTTAGCCAATTCGTTAATATCTTCTGGCAGTTTTCTAGCGTCCATTGCAACAGGCTTGCGATCTCCTGTTAATCCAACTTTTGCAGCAACAGCCGCAACAGTTGTAGGATTATCTCCCGAAATTACACGGCAGCGCACGCCCTGCTCACGGAACCATTCGAGCGTTTTACGCGCATCTTCACGAATACGCTCAGAGCAGCGAACTAAAGCAACAGGCTGAGCAGCGGAGCAAATAGTAGGAGAATCGCCAAAAGTTTTATCTGTTTCTGTGACGCTATTTACTTCGCTATTTTCGACGCTACTTACAGCACTACTTACTTCGCTACTTACTTTCGCAAGAAGCAGAACGCGCTCACCCTGCTCAGCATAAGAATTAACTTTCGCTAAGAGTTCATTGGAATCTACATAATTAATCGCGCTGAGCAATACTTCCGGAGCACCCATATACCAAGTTTCATGCTCTCCACTACTTTGCGCATATTGCACAGCACTCCACTTTCTAGCAGAAGAGAATGGAAGGCGGTTAGATATATGCTCACTAGCTGCGACTCCTTGAGCGCCAAGCCCTTGCATAATTGCAACACCTGTTGCGTTTGGATTTTCTTCGTTTGATAAGTCAAATAAAGCTTGGTTGGTTTGTAAGCTGGTTTGTAAAGATATTTCTGCACTAGTATTATTCAGATTCTCTACGCCAATATTATCTATATTTTCTACACCAACGAATGCAATACCTCCATCGGTTATAGTGCCAGTTTTATCCAGATTCAAGCAGTCGACGCGAGCTAAAGTTTCTACAGATTCCAACTCCTGAACTAACGTTTGTTTACGCGCAAGACGCATAGCAGCCACCGCAAAATTAAGCGAAGTAAGAAGAACCAACCCTTCTGGAATCATACCAACAACGCCTGCAACAGCAGAGACAACAGCTCCCCTCCAAGCACCAGTCTGCCAAGCTTCAACAAATCCGCCAACCTTGTGCATTTGAGACCACACAAGTAACACACACAAAGGCACCACAACCATCGTCATATACTTCAAAATCGTGTTAATTCCACGGCTTAAGTCAGAAATTGTTTTGGTATAAACCTTCGCTTGCGCCGCCAATTTTGCCGCATAACTGTGCTCTCCTACGGCAGTAACACGCGTTAAAGCCATTCCAGAAACTGCAGTAGATCCGGAATAAACGTCGTCACCTTTGGTTTTTCGAACTGTAGCAGACTCGCCCGTGAGCATGGACTCATCCATTTCCAAGCCCCACGATTCCAGCACTTCTACGTCTGCCGGAACCTGCTCGCCAGCTCTAAGCCACAAAACATCACCAAGCACAATATCTTTGTGCGCAATCTCAATATTTTCTCCGCCTCTACGCACCATTGCGCGAGCTGCGATCAATATAGAAAGACTATCAAGCGTACGCTTTGCTTTTAATTCAGTCACAATGCCAATTCCAGTATTTACCAGAATTACCGCACCAAAAACAGCATCCTTCCACGAACCAGTTGCAAGCACAACTACCATTGCTGTAAAAATAATCGCGTTAAACAATGTGAACACGTTCGCGCGCACAATATCCATGAAAGAACGCGAAGTCTGCTTAGAAGTAATATTTACGTCTCCGCGAGAAACTGCCTCTGCAACTTCTTCAGTGCTCAATCCAGAAACTTCTACTTTAGGAAGCGCTGCAATGGCGTTATTTTTGCTGCTTTCTGTAGACGCTATTGCATTTTGTTCATTACTTGTCATGTATAATCACTTCCCTACCGTGTGGAGTATTGTCGATTATTGCGCGAACAATGCTGAGCAAAGATGACCGCTCAGGCGCTAAATTATGCGAAATATCCCCAACCCCAACTCGCAATATTGCAGCATATAAAGTTGCGTCTTTTGGTGCTTTTACAGGATTTATTAACGCAACTGGCACTCCAGCGTAACGCGCGTATTGCAGCGCTGAAATCCATGCTTCGCTTTCGTTTTGTTTATTGCGCGCGATTTTATTGAGCTGTTTGTTCTCTTTTTTATTGAGTTGATCATTAGCATTATGCGGATCGTCAAAGCTTGTTACGTCGAGCGCGTTTATAAGTATTAATGAAACAGGTTGTTCGCTTACAGCGCGAATAGCTTGCTGAGCTGCATCGTTCGCATTATTTATATTTGACACCGACACGTATGAAGCGCTTAAATTCGCCATCTTACACTTTTGGATAATCTCAGCATCGAGAGCTGCTGATCTAGAACCAATTACCAGCAAATGAATGTCATTAATATCTATGCCATCGTGAACTATGTCTCCAGCGCGACCAGTATCCCCCACAGCTTTACCCTGCGGCTCGCAAGCACTCAACGTGCCCAGCGCTAAAGCAGTTACGACAGCAGCCGCAAAAATGGTAATAGCGCGTTTAGAAAACATAAGACTTTTATACCACACCTTCACCATAAGTGGCTGTTTTGGGGTATTTTATGCAATTTGACAAATTGTAATACAATAACCCATTGACACCACATATAACACCATTTATACTTTTATGAAACTTTTAAAAATCAGCAGAATATGAAATCAAATATGACTAAAACAAATAAAGCTAGCAAAAATATCACTCACAAAAACAACGCCAAAACACTAACAAATAAAACGCTCAGCTACTACATGTCACTATCGTATAAGCTGGAGATTGTAAAAGATTCAGATGAAGGCGGATTTGTGTCCTACTACCCCGATTTGCCAGGATGCATAAGTTCGGGAGACTCTGAACAAGAAGCAGCAGCAAATGCGCAGGATGCTAAAAAGGCTTGGCTTGAAGCAGCACTTGAAAGTAAAATCAACATAAAAGAGCCGTCTTACCATGAGCTGAATGACTATTCAGGTCAGTTCAAGTTACGTCTTCCTAAAGAATTACACAGGCAGTTGGCTGAGCAATCTCAAGCAGAAGGAATAAGCATGAACCAGTATTGCGTGTATCTTCTTTCGCAAAATAACGCTATTGAACGCGTGCTTGAGCGAGCGTAGAGAATAAAATTTCGGGCTATTCCCCAAAATTTCACACTATTCATTAGTAATTACTTGTAATTATTTGCAATCATCCGTAATTACTTGCAGCGCAATCTCAATACCTCGAAGCATATCAGCTAAACTCATAGAACTCGTACTCGGCTTATCAAGAACCTGCTCAGGCAAATACGGAACGTGAATAAAACCGCTCTTAATTGGCAATTTTTTAGTCTGGCAATAATAACAAACACTGTAAAGCACGTCATTGCATACGTACGCGCCAGCAGAAAAAGACACAGACGCCGGCAATTTTGCTTTATTTAAAGCATCAACTATGTTCACAACTGGCAAAGTCGCTTTATAAGCCACATCACCATCCTGCACAACAGGCTCATACCAAGGCTTATACCCACTATTATCTGGTATACGCGCAGCTCTACAGTTAATGCCAACATACTCAACGTTAAAACAAGCAGAACCACCAAATTGCCCTAATGAAAGCACAGCATTAGGGTGAACTTCCTCTATTTTCTCAATAACTTTTTGCGCACCTTTGTTAAATTCCGTAGGAATCTGCAAACGAACAAGTTCCACACCTTCAGGCGCATGCACTGATTGTGCAATCTCCCACGATGGATTTATAGACTCATTATTAAACGGCGTAAAACCAGTAATCAAAATACGCATCACAATACCCCTTCATACGAATATCACTTTATTAAAACATTAAAACGCATCACAAAAAACTGTACATATGTGAATGTCACTGTATATACACAGTATACAAACTTCAGGATTCTACTACGTAATTCATGTTCACAAAAAGATTAGTTATAGTCAGATTGTGAAATAACCACACACTCCACACACAACACGCACAAAATCAAAATTGGTAAGACTCGCATTCATGTAATAAGATTGTGCGCTAGATGTGCCATCACGCTGCAGTGTAAATTAAACAAAGTAGTTAATACAGCACATACCATAATTTCAACAGAAATAAACAAAATTAAACTAGATTCAACGACGAAAAGAGATTACCGATGACGAAGATCATTCAGATTGGCGCAAATCACGCCGGCACTGCCTGCGCTAACACCATTTTGAGCTACCCAGGAAACGAGCTTACCATCTACGATCAAAATAGCAATATTTCCTTCCTTGGTTGCGGTATGGCTTTGTGGATTGGCAAGCAGATTCAAAGCAGTGACGGACTGTTCTACCAGAAGCCAGAAGATTTCGTTAAAAAAGGCGCTAAGGTAAATCTTGAAAGCAAAGTTCTTGACATTGATTACGCAAAGAAAGAAGTAACAGTCGAACTTAAAGACGGCACTGTTATTCACGATTCTTACGACAAGCTGATTCTTGCTACCGGCAGCCTTCCAAACAAGCCTCGCATTAAAGGCATTGACTTAGAAAACGTGCAAATGGTAAAGCTTTTCCAGAATGCGCAAACTGTTATCGCTAAGCTTCAAGAACGCGATTTCCGTAACGTCGTGGTTCTTGGCGGCGGCTACATTGGCGTGGAACTTGCTGAAGCCTTCGAACGTCTTGGTAAAAACGTGACCCTTATTGACATGGGAGACCATATCCTTAACGGATACTTTGACCCAGAGTTTTCTAACAATTTGAAGCAAATTATGGAAGATAAGGGCATTAAGTTTGAGCTTGGTCAAGCTGTTGAGGAGATTGTTGGAGACACTGAAGTCAAGGCTGTTAAAACAAGCAAAGGCACTTACGATGCTGATATGGTGATTTGCGCTATTGGCTTCCATCCAAACGTTGCGCTCGGTAAGGATCATTTGAAGCAGTATGCTAACGGCGCTTTCCTCGTTGACAAGAAGCAGCAAACTTCCGACCCGGACGTGTACGCAATTGGCGACTGCGCTACAATCTACGACAACGCTCGAGACCGCGTAAACTACATTGCGCTCGCTACTAACGCCGTTCGAAGCGGCTTGATTGCAGGTCACAACGTTTGCGGAACTCCTGTAGAAACCGAGGGCGTGCAAGGTTCTAGCGCAATGATGATCTACGATTACAAGCTTGTTTGCACTGGCTTGAGCTTGACTGCCGCTCAAAAAGAGGGCATGGACGTTGATTACGTTGATTTTGAGGATACTCAAAAGCCTGCGTTTATGGAAGTTGAGAATCCAAAGGTGAAGATTCGCATCGTTTACAAGAAGGATACGAAGGTCATTGTTGGTTGCCAGTTGGCTTCTAACTACGATATGTCTGCTGCTATTCACCTGTTCTCGCTGGCTATTCAGAAGAAGGTTACTATTAAGGAGCTTGCTTTGTGCGACATCTTCTTCATGCCTCACTTCAACCAGCCGTACAACTACATTACGATGGCTGCTTACACGGCTTTGTTGAAGGGATGATTAATATCTGATTAATCTCTGCTGATTAGCTTCTACTATTAGCTTAAATCGCATTTATTAAACCAAGCAATCTGTTCTATAATGGAGCAGTTGCTTGGTTTTTTAATCATCCGCGCACAAAGCGCGCACACAACGCGCACTATTAGCGTAAGACATGCAAATCAACACAAAGGAGTCTAGGATGAAGCAGCTTTCTATTAAACCAACTATTCACAAGTTTGAAAGTACACGTGACTTTGCGCAAGAATTCAAGCTTGGTAAGGGCGATTTGGTTATTACAAACCAGTACATTTGGGAGCCTTATTTTGGCAATTTGAATCTTGATTGCGACGTGATTTTCCAAGAGCAATACGGCAAAGGCGAGCCTAGCGACGCAATGGTTGATGCGATTGTTAGCGATATTCACACTACTCCAAAGCGCGTGATTGGCATCGGCGGCGGCACTGTTTTGGACATTTCCAAGGTTTGCGCGTTGAAGCAAACAAGCCCACTTGAAGATTTGGTCGACGGCAAGATTCCTGCACAAAAAGGTGCGGATCTTATTCTTGTGCCAACTACTTGCGGCACTGGCTCCGAAGTTACGAACGTTGCCGTATTCTCGCTTACTAAGCGCAACACTAAGAAGGGTTTGGCGAACGATGCTTGCTACGCTACGGACGCGATTCTTATTCCGGAATTGTTAAAGAGCCTTCCGGATTACGTTTTTGCAACCAGCTCTATTGATGCTCTTACGCATTCGATTGAGTCCGCGCTTTCTCCTATTGCAACAGAGCTTACAAAAATGTTTAGTTACAAGGCTTGCGGTCTTATTTTGCAAAGTTATATGCGAGTTGTGAAGGAAGGTAGCAGCGCAAAAGCCCAAGTTGTGGGAGACTTGGTTTCGGCAAGCCTTTACGCTGGCATTGCGTTTGGTAACGCTGGCTGCGGTTGCGTTCACGCGATGGCTTATCCGCTTGGCGGCACTTTCCACGTGGCTCACGGCGAGACGAATGCTGCGCTTCTTACAAGCGTTTTGCGCTATTATGCTAAGCACGATGCTGAAAGCAGCACTAGCGCTGAATACACTGAGCTTTCTAAGCTCTTCGACTTCATGGCAAATATTCTAGAATGCAAGAATGCAGACGTATTAGACAAGCTTGACGAAGTTCTTAACACGATTCTTCCTAAGCATAAGCTTCACGAGTATGGCATGACCAAAGACATGATTCAAAGCTGGGCTTCAAGCGTTGTTAAAGAACAGCAGCGACTTTTGAAGAACTCCTATATACATATGGACGAAGATGCTATTGCTGAAGTCTACGCGTCTACTTTCTAAAGTCGGATAACGTATTTATAAAGTAACTAAATTAAACAAAATTCACTAAAAAATCCCCGCAACCAACAAGAGCTGCGGGGATTTTAATTATCGCGCCTGCATGAACGCTTATGCATCAAGCGTTATTACAGGATGCAAATCAAACATTTTTACAGTACGCTTCATGCGGAAGGCAATGCTTGTTATGGCAATCGCAATAACGCCGAAAAGCACAAGCATTCCAATGCCTGAAACTATTTCACCACTGTTCTTTCCAGACATTGCTTGACGCAACCCCATAATCGAGTACGTCATTGGCAAATATGGGTGAACAGCTCTAAAGAATGCCGGCGTCATTTGTACTGGGAACGTTCCTGCAGAGCTTGTGATTTGCAACATAAGTAGCACAATCGCAACTATTCGCCCTGGCATGCGGAACACCACCATAATCATTTGCATTATAGCCATAAAGACTATTGACGCTAGAATCCCCAGCGCGTAGAATGCAACAACATTATCGATTTGGAACTTCAACGCTCCTTGAACAACGCCCATAAGAATAATCGCTTGCGAAACGCCCATAATCACAAACGGCGTCAAGCTAATAAGCGCGCTTTTAAGCGGATTCATGCCGTTTAGTATCGCTCGCCTATCCATAACTCTCAAAACGAATGTTGTCATAAGAGCACCAACCCAAAGGGCGATAGAAATAAAGTAAGGAGCAAAACCAGTTCCATAGTTTTCAACGTGCGAATACTCGTGCTCCTCCAAGGAAACTGGTGCGCTCATCATCTTACTTTTTTGAACAATACCGTTTACTTTTCCAGACTTTTGAGCATCTTTAAGCCCGTCATGCAATTTCTTAGTACCATCAACAAGCTTTGGAGTGTTATCAGATAGCTTCTTAGCGCCGGAATTAAGCTGATCAGAACCGTTCACTATTTTCGCAGAACCTTGTGCAGCTTCATTCACGCCACTATTTAGTTTCTCGCTACCGTTACTTACTTGAGCCAAACCGTCAGCAAGCTTATTTGTGCCAGCAACTAACTTATCTGAACCAACATTAACTTTCTCCATGCCTTGCATAAGAGCGTCAGCACCGCCCTTTATTTGCAAGCTCCCTGCAGAAAGCTTGTCTGCTCCAGCGCTTAAAGCAGAAAGATTTGTTTCTAGAAGATTAGAATTTTCACCTAATCCTTCTGCCAATCTTTGCAAATTAGCAAGCACGTCTTCCTTTGTTACTGCTGGGTTTTGCGCTTGCATAAGAAGACCAGTAATTTGTGCTTTTGTTTCAGCGTTTCCAGCTTTAACATGTTCTTCTAATTCGTTGCTTGAAGCTGCAAGCTTTTGAGCTCCTTCATAGAATTCGCTTGTCGCTGCCGATAGCCTTTGCGTTCCTTCGCTTAACTGTTGGGCTCCGTTTGCTAAATCTTGCGTTTTTTGTGCAAGATATTGAGCTCCTTCTTTGCTGCGAGCATTGGCTTCAGTTAGCGTATTCGCGCCTTTTTGAAGCTCCCCTAATCCGCCTTGAAGTTTTTGCAAAGATTGCGAAAGTTTATTCGACCCATCTGCAAGCTTATTTATTCCGCCTTGCAAAGACTTTGAACCTTCATGCAATGCTCCAGCACCGTTTGCAGCAGCACCAAGAGAATCGGAAGCTGAATTAACTTTCGCAAACATGTGCTCCCAATACTCTTGAGCAATCGCCTCGCTAATCTCAGTACGCATAGTGCGGAAAGCAGTTTTACCAATTTGTGAAGCCAGCATATTGCTTGCTTGATCGTACTTTACGTGAAGTTTTGCTTTAGTTGGAGTATCGTATTGCGCGGAAGCAATGCACTTACTAAAGGAAGCTGGAATAGTTGCTACCATAAAATAGTTGCCATTTTTAAGGCCCTTATTTGCTTCAGCACTATTTACAAAATTCCATTGGAAACCTTCACTACCGTCTTTTTGATTCTTTAAACGAGTTTTGATTTCGTTTCCAATGTTTCGCATTTTGCCGTTAATCATAGCGCCATTGTCTTCAACAACAACAGCCACAGGCACAGTATCCAAAGTCTTATAAGGATTTGTAAATGCCCATAAGTAAAGCGATCCGTATAAAAGTGGAATCAAAGCTACGGTTCCAATAACAAGCTTTCGAGCTTTTCCTTTCATCGTATTGTTAATCTCACGAAATGCAAGAGCAATAGTACTAACGTGCATTGTTTTCACCACCGTTTGCTTCACTTGTAGCAAGTTGAGAATCAGTATGAGAATTTTCTGTTTTCTCATTATTTGGCATAAGTCTTAAGACTTGATCCGCTTGCTTTTCTAACTCACTTTGCAAAACTCCAACAAGGCAGGAGCAGTAGTTTTTGCTAACATATTCGCGAATATCGGAAAGTAAGCATTCGCGTTGCTCACTAGTAAGCTCCGTCTCAATTCCATCAACAAATAGCAGCCACGGTTGCTTTAATAATGCCAACGCAATTGCCAAACGCATGCGCTCGCACGGAGTCAACTCTCCTATTGCTGTTTTGTGAGGAGAAAATACTTTCCATTGAGCAAGAAGATTGTACGCGTATTGGCGCAATGCTTCGCGATTTTTTACATCATTTTTATACTGTTCGCGAAATAGTGGCGAAGATGATGCGAGTTTTAGCTCACTCATCAACACTTCTTCTATTGTTTGCATTTTGTAGAATTCGTTAATTCCGTTGAATAATCCCAATCCCACATATTTACGTGATTTTTTAAAATCGTTAGGAAGAGTTGAGTCCGCAATAGTAAGAGTTCCGTTCGTAAATTTCATATAACCAGACAGTGCAAGCAGCAAAGCTGATTTTCCAGAGCCGTGTTCACCTGATATTGCAACGATTTGATGAGGCTCTACTTTTAACGATACGTCCCAAAATGGTGTTCTTCTAAATATTTGTAAGCCTAATTCTTTAGCTTCTAAAAGTGTTTTACTATCTTTCATAATTTGCATGTTTGACGCTTGTAATTAAGATATGTCGTAATATCCTTTTTACTTAGAGCGCCAGGCATTCCTCCTTACTCTAAATACTCTAAATAACTTATTTTCAGTTTTTTAGTTTTTCAGTTTGTTGTTTATTGTTTACTGCTTATTTTTAGATCTTCACAATTAGCAAAACAATTTTTAATTTTCGCATTGCTTTACCGCTATTTTTCAGCGATAAACTCACGTTGCAATGCTGCAATAAAACGGTGTAAAACCGAACATTTGGTGATTTATCAATTCTTCACCACTAATCATTTAGAATACTCTTTTGTGCAAACAATTGTTGAGTTACACTAATTTTTTTATTTAATTGTTTATATTTTATATTCACTCAAGAAACATGTTGTAAACACTTCCATGCTATATTGTCTTTAATTACTAAATGTAAGAAATACATATGTAAGAATACATATGCAAAAATACAAGCGTAAGCAATACGAAATAAAACGTATTACTTCAAACAATATATTAAATTCAAGCATTTAAAGGGGTGAACGGCATGCTGAGTTTGCAAATTTTAAATATTATATTTAATCCGGTTATTGTGTCGGTTGTAGTGCTATGCGCACTTAGTCTTGCAAAACTTAATGTTTTGCTATCAATGATAGTAGCTTGCGTTGCAGGTGGCATTGCCGGCCATCTTCCGCTTTTTGGAGATGGGAATCACACGATTATGGCGTTGCTTTGCGACGGTTTTTCTACTAACGCACAAACTGCACTCGCCTACATTTTACTTGGTACTTTTGCGGAAGCAATTACAGCAACTGGTTTGGCTCAAATTATTTCTAAAAAAATTAGCAAAATTATTGGAACTAACAAATTCATTCTTCTTGCTGTTTTAACAGTAATTGCGTGCATGTCTCAAAACATTGTTCCAGTTCACATTGCTTATATTCCTATTCTTATTCCGCCGATTTTGCAAGTTATGAACAAACTTAAGATTGATCGCCGAGCCGCTGCCTGCTGCACCGCTTTTGGTCTTGAAGTTCCATACATTGCTATTCCATTTGGATTTGGCCTAATTTTCCAAACTGTTATTGCTACGAATCTTTCTAAAAACGGCATGAAGGTTAGTGTTGCAGACGTTAGTGCTGTTAACTGGTATTTGGGTGCTGCAATGCTTGCAGCCTTACTGTTCGCAGTTTTTGTGCTATACCGCAAGCCTCGCGAATATGAAACCACGCAAGCGGATACTCGTGCTGCGGACGCTGTTGTTGGCCCTCTTACTAAAGCACATTACGTAACTATTCTTGCAATTATTGTTGTTGTAGTAGTGCAAGTTATTAGTAAGGATCTTTCGCTTTCTTCTCTTGCAGGTCTTGCAACCATGATTATTTTTGGCGCAATAAAGTGGAACGACATCGACAAGCAGCTTATGGGTGGCGTAAAGCTTATGGGTCTTATTGCTTTCGTAATGCTGATTGCTGGCGGCTACGCTAATGTGATTCAAGCAACTGGTGGGGTTGATGAACTTGTACATATAGGCGTTACTGCTATGGGACAAAACAAGTTAATTGCTGCTTTTGTAATTACGATTATTGGCTTGCTAGTCACTATGGGTATTGGTACTTCGTTTGGTACAGTTCCTATTCTTGCGGTTTTGTTCGTGCCACTCTGCCAGAGCATTGGTTTTAGCACTCCTGCAACGATTCTTCTTATGTCTTCAGCTGCAGCTCTTGGCGACGCAGGTTCTCCTGCTTCCGATACCACGCTTGGACCTACTGCCGGCTTAAACGCGGACGGTCAGCACAGTCATATTTGGGATACTTGCGTTCCAACATTCCTTATTTTCAACATTCCGCTTATGATTGCTGGCATTGTTTTGTCGCAGTTTATTTAGCAGATTATTTTGGTAAACACAGCAAGTAAAAACGAAAATAACTAATAACGAAAATAACTAATAAACGCCAGTAGAGTTAAAAATAAACTTTACTGGCGTTTATTTTTAAATCCCAATCGACCAATCACAAATCAGTCAATCCAAAAGTAGCCAATCGCTGCAAATCTGCAGTTAATAGACACTAGCGCATGACTACGTTAGACGCATTAACACACGAGGATCTGCGTTATTTTGTTCGGCGAGGTTTTTGATTCTACCTCTTATTTGCGCATCAGTTAAATTCACTTATAGTAACACCTCAAAATACTTGCGAACAACATTGTTTACTCTAAAAAGTTTCGCATACTCCATTAACAAATTGAGATCTTTGTCTGGTCTAGCAATATAGGATTTCAAGATTGTATTAAATTCTTGAATTTCAATTAAATTTCTGCTTCTAAACGCGTCACAGACAGTTCTTTCGAGATTATACATTGGCACTTTATTACCGAGATTATCCGTGACTAAAATCTTTCCAACTTCAAGCAATTCCTTTTTTACGCTATAAACTTTCACATTGCACGATGCTTTCAGTCGGTGAGCATTAAAACCACTATAAACAGTAATAGTGTGAGTAATTGGCTCCATATCAACTAATCCATGATAAAAGAAAGCTTCGTCGTGAGAAAAAACAGCGGATGGTGAACGCTTATGAATAAGGAGCAACTCATCTACCCACGAGTCTTTAGACGCATATATTCCACCGCTTAACTGTTCTAGTTCATTATCTTTAACAAATTTATAAAACTTGTATTTTGACAGTCCGCAAGATTTTGCTTCTTTTAAAGTAACCATATTGCTACCATTAGCGTTTAATAATGTAGTGATAATAGTCACCGTCCTTTCGTGCATATATTGTAAATTATATTAGCACGATTGGATGAATTATATTAAATTTTACTATTACGATTACTATCATGATTATGCTGATAGGATTCTGCGATTACAGCACAACAATACTTAATGACACGTTTACGCTGATTCAACATGTAATATCAGCATAAACGCATCAAATACGCAACGCTGCTTCAATACAAAGCTCAAGCGCATACGCTTTAGAGTCCCCACCCCAATTACGCTCATCATAATTTTCAACATCGTGCAAAGTATCTGCAGTGTAAAGAATTTCACCCCAAACAATCCCGCGCATTTGTGCACATGCAGCTAAAGCAGAACACTCCATTTCAACAACCGCGCATCCCTCCTGCTTACGACTAGCAACTTTCGTCTTAGTCTCACGAAAAAACCCATCCGTAGTCCACGTTTTAACTTCATGATAAGGCAAATTATGCGCCTGCAAAGTTTGCAAAATAGCACGCCTTGAACGCTCTGAAACATCAACATAACGACTTGGAGGCAAATAATGATAAGAAGTCCCCTCATCCCTTAAAGCTTTATACGGAACCAGAAAAACGTTTTCCGCATAATCAACTAGCGATCCGCAAGAACCAGCACTAACAACTTCGCTAACACCGTAAGAAATCAACCAATCTAAGATCTGAACAGCGGCAGGAGCGCCAACTGGAGCCTGCACTAAGCAGATTTTTTGCGTTTCTTCTTCTACTTCGCTGCCTGTATTTTCTCTTACTGCATTTCCTACTTTTTCTTCCAAAACATATATCGGATATACTTTAGTTGCAGATTCAAAATTTGCTACAATCGTAGCTTTTCTACTTAAAGCATACTGATCAATTTCATCGCCCAAGAAAGCAAAAACCGCTTTAGATGGAAGCTGAACAGAAATATTATCGTGATTTGGCATTAAAACTGCGCTTTTATCGGAATCATACTCTAAAATCGGTAAATCATATTCTGCCATACAATCAGCTCCTCCATACGATCAGCTCCATCCTACAAGCAACTCAATCCTATGTACCAGCACGCACATTATCGTACAAAAATCACAAAGTAGCCAATCACTGCAAATCTGCACTTAATGACCACTAAGTCAAACAGAGACACTAACACAGAAGGAAAAACTACTCCTAATGGTTACTAGCACCAGCTCAGGTGTAAAAAATCGCAATGCCTTACTTATAAATAGTTTCAGGATTAAGAAGGAAATTCAGCAATCCCAATACAAGAACGCCTTCCTCAGTATGCCAAGGCTTTACGCTCCCACCAACAAGAATAATCTTACGGAACGCATCACTAATATTCATCAAAGATTTCTCTTCTTGCAACGTCTTCTCTCTAGTAGGTAGCGCAAGCGCAGATTGAATATAAAATCTTTGATCTGCCATATTTACAACAAAATCAACTTCCGTTTGTTTGCGAACTGATTTACCATTTTTATTCACTTCACTAACTTGCACACTACCAACATCCACCTTGTAACCAAGACGTTTTAACTCGTTGTAAATAACATTTTCCATTATGTGAGTTTCTTCCATCTGCCTAAAGCCGAGAAGCGCGTTCCTTACGCCAAGATCCGTAAAATAATACTTCACAGGACTACCTATATACTTCCTGCCTTTAATGTCATATCGAATAGCGCTCTCTAAAAGGAATGAATCTTCTAGATAAGAGATATATCTCTCAACAGTCGTTCTTGTAGTCGAAACCTGTGAAACAGATTTAAACGTTTGAACGATTTTTCTAGTGCTAGTTAAAGCTCCAATAGAAGAAGCGATTACTCTAGTAACATCATCAAGTTCACTTCTTTTTCGTATTGCATGACGGTCAAGAATATCTCTTTTATAAGTGTTTTCAAAAACTGATTGAAGGAACTCGCGTTTTTGCTCATCGCTTTCCATTAAAACAACTTGAGGAAGACCGCCAAATCTCCAATATTCTTCCCAAGCATCCCGCTCATCCTCTTCACGAACAGACATGAATTCAGAAAACGAAAGAGGATAAATTCTAATCTGATCGCTTCTTCCTCTAAACTCTGTAACGATATCCGACGAAAGGAATTTAGAATTACTACCGCTAACGTAAACATCTAGATTACTGATATGCAAAAAACTATTAAGCACATCTACAAAATCATCCATCATTTGAACTTCATCAATAAACAGATAGTATGTCTTATCGTCTTTCAGAAGCTCATCAATATGTGCAAGAATATTATCAGGATTACGCAAGTCCTTATTTCTTCTATCGTCCAATGCTATGCGAATAATATGATCATCTTCTACACCATCCGCAATCAAATGGTCATAAAATAGTTTCATTAAAATATACGTTTTACCGCATCTACGCATGCCGGATATTACCTTGATAAGACCATTATTTTTCGTCGAATCGAGCTTTTGAATATAATAGTCTCTCTTTATTTCTTTAACAGGCATATCTAGCATCCTTTCAATAAGTATTGTGCAAACGTGCTGTGGCACAAAGCTCTTATTTCTATGCAAATATTTCCGCAAGCACTGCGACAAAGTATGCATAAGTGACCGAATCAAGATTAGCCAATTGTAAAGTGGACAATCCAAGATCAGCCAACCACAAAGTAGCCAACCACAAAGTGGCCAATCGCTGCAATTTTGCACTTAATGGCTACTATTATAATCTGGATAATTTAAACTCTCAATATCTCAAAGTAGCCAATCGCTGCAAATTTGCACCTAATGGCCACTAACACTGGCTCAGGATCTATTGCGCTAAATTGCTCAGCACATTTCAACAAGCCAGTCAACATCCTCACATAGACACAGTGTAAAGCGAGTAGAAGTAAGCTTTCTGATTCATAAGGTCCTCAAAGCTTCCGCGCTCAATAAGTTCGCCGCTTTTCATCACAAGAATCTCATCATATTGCTTAAGCGAATTAGCATCCAAGCGGTGAGTTACCACAAGTCGAAGAATTCCTTGCAAATCCAGAATAGACTGCGTTACGTTCGCGCTCGTCTCGTTATCTAACGCACTCGTTGCCTCATCAACCAACAGAATCTCGGACTTTTTAAGCAAGCTTCGCGCAATAGCAATACGCTGCTTTTCGCCGCCAGAAAGATGACTACCATTCTCGCCACACTGATAATCCTTGCCTTTAGCAGCAATCAAATCATCCAAACCAGCCAAGTGAATCACGCGATTAACTTCCGCATTCGGGAACGGCTTAAAAAGCGTAATATTATCTAAAATCGAAGCATCAAACATAAACACAGACTGCTGCATAAGAGTAGTCTTATCGTAAAGCGAACTCTTGCTTACATTGCTAAGCTCGTGATTATTCAGCTTCACACTACCTTCATAATCCTTGTAGTATCCCATAAGCAGATTAATCAAACTACTCTTACCAGCTCCAGAAGGTCCTACTATTGCATAAGATTTTCCAGCTTGCAAAGTTAGATTTACATTTTTCAAAACTTTATGATCCGCATCATAAGAATACGAAACATCTCGCAAAACAACACTTTTAATAGAATCGTCAATAATCTCGCCAGAATCTTCCTTAGCGTTACTCATATAATCAGCCATCTTACTAATAAGCCTCTTAGCACCCTTCATCTCGCCAAGCATTTGCGGAAGAGTTGCAATAGGCTGAAGAACGCCATTCATCAAATTAGTGAAAGCTAAAACCATGCCAGCAGTAATAACGCCAACATGAGCGTTAACCATCCAAGCACCAACAAGCATCACGCCAAGCTGAGTCCCAAGACTTGAAATCGTGCCAAGAGCAGAAACAGTAGTCATCGTTTTTTCGCGAAGATTCTTCGTATGCTCAAGCTCCATCGACTGATTCTTGTAGCGATCAATAACCTCCTGCTCCGCCTTAAAACTCTTAATAACTGAAACTCCGTTCAAAACATCCTTCGTTAAAGCAGTGTAAGACTCATTCGACTTAGAAACCTGCTCCTCTCGAGTGGCAATTCCGCTAGCTGTAAGAATTGAGCACGCCATAGGAAGCACAGAAATAATAAGAGCAATAACAGTGAGCAGCGGACTATAGTAAATCATAAGAGCCAGCGAACTTACAAGCATAAGAACGTCTTGAGCAAAGTCAAAAATCTTCTTCAAATACTTTTCTTGAATACGCTCGCAATCATTAGTAAGTACAGAAAGATACGTGCCGGAATTCGCAAGCGAAAAATCACTATAACTCTTCTTTAAAAGCTTCTTAATAACAGACTCTTTATACTGATTCATTGCTTTTTCAAGAAAGCGAGGGTACGCACTGCGCTTCAACGCAAAAATCAGGGAGATTACCAGCATAAAGGAAGCGACAAGCAGCAAAATAGTAGTTAAAGAGAAGGCTCCTTTGCCAGACATATAGTCGAAAATAATTTGCAAAAGCCAAGAAATAGCAGTGAAAATCATAGACAAGGCAATAAAAACTATCATCGAAAGAAAAGCTACAAACTTGTTTTCTTTGAAAAATAGTTTTACGTAATTTTTTACGTCGGGATGCAGTGTGGATGATTGCTGATTTGCCGCGTTGTCAGTTTTACTCATTCTCGCTACCTCTCACTTCCTTTATATCTATACTATTTCTACTATCTCTTCTCTAATAGCATTTTCGCAGCTAGCATCTTCATAAGCTATTTGCTTATTCACTCGCTACAAAGCATTGAAAGCTACACTATCATACTTATCCTGATTGGTCATGCTTATCTACTTGACAACACATATAAATGCTTAAACACACTTATACATAATGCTTGCTAGAAATAATAAGCATAGAGTTAAAAAAAAAATCAAATTAAAACGCTGATCTCATATGTAATATCAGCATAAACGTATCAAATGCGCAAACCAACAACAAAGTAGCCAATCACTGCAAATTTGCAACGATTGGCTACTAGCATTATGGAAATCAAACAATCAAAGTCAATAATCTAAAGAAATAATCATATAATATCTTTATATTACATTAAACTATGTTGATAATTTATTTATATACATAAAGCAAACTAGATAAGCTCATTCAAAAAAATAATAAAATAGCCAAAAATAACGAAATAACAATCATCTCAAAGGACTCGCACGATGCCAACTATTAAGTCAAGCACAGATTTACGCAATAACTACAACGAGATATCAACATTCTGTCACGAAACAAAAGAGCCAGTTTTCATTACAAAAAACGGTCGCGGAGACTTAGCTGTAATGAGTATTGACTTATTCAACAAGTTCATGAGCAAATATGAACTGTACAGGTCACTCTCTCAAAGCGAGTCTGATTTTAGTAACAATCGCACATTATCTTTTGAAGAATCAATGCGAAGCTTAAGAGAAGAACTCAACAATGGCGCAAAATAACCAAAAATACGCAATAATCGTTTCGCAAAGTTACCACAAAGATTTGCAAGACATAGTTCATTACATTGCGCACAATCTAGACTCACCAATTACAGCAGCCGAATTCCTCGATAACGTAGAAGCCACTGTTTCAAACCTATCAACAATGCCGTATCGATACAGACTGGCGAACGATGATTACCTAAGTAGCAAAAACTTTAGAAGATGTTTCGTTAAAAAATATGTAATCTTCTATAAAATTTGCGAAGAGAACAAAACAGTTATGGTGCATAGAATACTTCATGCTAGACAAAACTGGGTTGACATACTGTAAGTTAAAGTTATTGAGATACGCACATGTCAGTGAGATATACATCTGCTATTGAGATACGCATCTAATAAATACCAGTGAAGATTTTGCCGTTTGCGGCAATTTTCTTCACCGCCTTAAAGTAGCCAATCTCTGCAATTTTGCACCTAATGACCACTAGTGCCAAACAGAGACACTCACGCAGCGCGCAAACTGCATTAATGTCCGAAGATAGACAAAATGAGACAATAACGCAGAACGCAATCTGCACCAGTGCCCCAAAACAGCCAGAATCAGACACTCACGCAGAAAAAGTAGTACAAATCAAAGTTTGACAAACACAAATCCATTCGCTATAGTCTTCACTTATCACCATTTCGACGAGTAAAGGAGTGCACATGTATCATACAAATATGATGACAAATTGTTGTTGTAACGTATGCTGTTGCGCATTTCTTAATCGAAATGATGTTTTCAAGCACTGACTGTGCATAACATCTAGCCTGTGTTAAAAGCATTTACGTTAAAACACAGCAAATTACGATTCAAGAAACAGCGCGCTGTTTCTTTTTTTATGCCAAAATTCGAATATAAAATGTTAAAAAATAAAAATTGATACGGATTAAATATTAAAACGAATAAATGGCATCGTTAGAAACAACTAATAAGCAATAGTCGCTTTATTAATAAAAATTATTTTTAAAAAATTAAAAACAAACAAAATTAAACAAAACAAAACAAACAAGTAAGGGGAAATATTATGTCTAACATCTACCAGTCCGTGCAAGAACTCGTAGGTCACACTCCACTTCTGGAGCTTACTCACATTGAAAAAGAGCACAATCTTCAAGCAAAAATCCTCGTAAAACTCGAATACTTCAACCCAGCAGGTTCCGTAAAAGACCGCATCGCAAAGCAGATGATTGAAGAAGCAGAAGCCGCAGGAACTCTCAAACCAGGCTCAGTAATTGTTGAGCCAACTTCCGGAAACACAGGTATTGGTCTTGCAATGATATCTCAAACAAAAGGATACAAAAGCATTATCGTCATGCCAGAAAGCATGTCTATTGAACGCCGAAAACTTATGAAAGCATACGGAGCTGAACTCGTGCTCACCCCAGCTGCAGAAGGAATGAAAGGCGCAATTGCCAAGGCGAAAGAAATCGTTGAAAACACGCCAAACGCGTGGACTCCAGGACAATTTACCAACCAAGCAAACGTGCACGCACACTACAACACAACTGGCCCAGAAATTTGGCAAGACACTGACGGAAACGTGGATATTCTTATCGCTGGCGTTGGAACTGGCGGCACAATCACCGGTACTGGCACATATTTAAAGGAGCAAAATCCGCATCTTGAAGTAATCGCAGTAGAGCCAGCCGACTCCCCTGTGCTCGCAGGCGGCAAGCCAGGAGCACACAAGATTCAAGGAATCGGCGCAGGATTCGTGCCAGATGTGCTCAACCAAAACATTTACGATCGCATTGTTCATGTAACAAATGAAGACGCAATCGAAAGTGGTAAGCTTATAAGCAAAAAGGAAGGCGTGCTCGTAGGTATTTCTTCCGGAGCTGCAGTTTGGACAGCAATCCAAGAAGCAAAAAGAGAAGAAAATGCGGGCAAAACCATCGTTGCAATACTGCCAGATTCCGGAGATCGATACTTGTCTACCGCATTATTTGAAGACTAAATACCTTTAGGAGAACTACTATAAGCACACAAGTTTTGATTAAATAATAAATGACAATATTAATTAGTAATCAAAACTAGAAAATAAGAAGAAATAAAGAAAATAAAAATACTGGAGATTAATGTATGAATGAGCATCTTGACCTTATAAGCAAACTCAACTCAATTCATGATTCTGACATAAGGCAAGCTACATTCATACCTAACTATCACAATATTATTGCGCTCATACATGCGACTCAGGTGTTACTTTTGCCTGAGTTGCATGTGCGCAATGAAAGCAATAATACTACGCAACTCAACGCTAGTTTGAATAATAACGCTAGTTTGTATACCGTTACTTCAAACGCACTAGACACTATAGAACGCATTATATTCCACGAACTTCAATCCTACACAAGCAACGCAGCTGAAATTCGAGAAATTTGCGATCAATTTATAAATACTCTTCCTACAATTAAAAAGTTACTTTTAACAGATATTCAAGCCATATACGAAGGCGATCCTGCTTGCACAAGCAAAGTAGAAGTAACACTCGCATACCCAGGTTTTTATGCAATGCTTATTCACCGCACAGCTCATGCACTCTACGAACTTAACGTACCGCTAATTCCTAGACTTATGAGCGAATATGCACACAGAAAAACCGGAATCGACATTCATCCAGGCGCGAAAATTGGCACATATTTTTGCATTGATCACGGAACTGGCATTGTAATCGGCGAAACAACTGTAATCGGCAAGCATGTTAAGCTTTACCAAGGCGTAACGCTGGGTGCAAAAAGTTTTGCGCTAGACGAGGATGGAAATCCTGTAAAAGGCGGAAAGCGCCACCCTAATATTGGTGACAACGTAGTAATTTACGCAAACGCAACAATCTTAGGCGGCGAAACCACAATTGGCAGCGGAAGCATAATCGCAGCAAATGCGTGGATTAACCGAAGCATTCCTGCCAACACAACCTACCACTTTCCTAAAGCCTAATGCGCACTAAAAATGCTGATTCCACTTCTACTATTTCGCTATTTCGCTATTTTGCTATTCCTTACCCAATAGTGATAAAACGACTGTATCATGTTCTGTCTTTTATAAAACCGCAGCAATCGATTTCTGAAAACTCAATAAAACCAGCTGATTTATAAAAAGCAATAGTTTTTTCAGTACAATCCGTGGTCAATTGGATTTGACGAACATGAGGATAACGATCCACAATCGCCTTTAACAAAGCAGACCCTATCCCCTGCCTTTGATACTCAGGCAAGACAAGAATATCCTGAATAAAAACAACCGTATACCCGTCACCAACAGCCCTAACAATGCCAACTAGCTCATCATTTTTATATGCAGCTAAAACCTTGAGTGAATTGTTAAAACCATGTTCCAAAGCAACTAAATCATCTGTATACGCAGACCAACCAACGGAATCATACAGCCTTAAAATATCTTTGCTATTATACTTTTCATACTCTTTTATTTGCACGTCTGTTACATTCATTTACAATAACACCTCACAAAATATAGCAAAAAGTGCACGCTCATAAAACGCAAAAACGTAAGAACGTGCACTAGGAAGAATACTTAACAACAGCTACTTTTTAAGCTGCACAGTCTCGTGATCCTTGCCCATTACAAATTTAAGACCCGCACGCTGCCACATGCGATATTCGCCAACTGCTGTAAAAAGAACATCTGTGGAAGAATTAAGTGCAGTTTCGCAAGAATCCTGAATCACACCAATAATAAGACCAATAGCAACTACCTGCATAGCAATATCGTTTGAAATACCAAACGACGAGCATGCAAGAGGTATAAGCAAAAGCGAACCACCTGCTACACCAGATGCACCTGCAGCAGAAACTGCAGAAAGTACAGATAAAATCACAGCCGTTGGAATATCAACATAAATACCAAGCGTATGCGCAGCACACAAAGCCATAATAGAAATCGTTATAGCAGCTCCACTCATATTAATAGTTGAACCAAGCGGTATCGAAACAGAATAATTGTCTTTGTTAAATCCAAGCTTTTCACACAAATTCATATTTACAGGAATATTCGCAGCAGAAGAACGCATGAAGAACGCTGTGACACCCGAATCACGCAAAGTTCTAAAAACAAGAGGATACGGATTCTTGCGAGTAAGAAGGAAGACCAAAATAGGATTAACAATCAGAGCAACAACAGCCATTGTGCAAACTAACAAGGCAATAACGGAACCATACTCACTAAAAATGCGAAGACCATTGCTTGCCACTGTTGTATACACAAGACCCATGATGCCAAAAGGTGCTGCATTAATAATCCAGTGAACAATTTTTCCAATAGCAGACGAAACATTATCGAAGAATGCTTTGGTAGAAGGTTCAGCTAAGCGAAGGGCAACACCAAACGCAATTGCCCAGAAAAGAATGCCAATAAAGTTACCCTTAGCAAGGGCATCTACCGGATTGACAACAATATTTAACACAAGAGAATTAAGAACTTCACCGATTCCTTGAGGAGACGGCGAAGATGCTGCTTCAACATGCGCAAAAGTGAAATTAACAGGGAAAATCATAGCCGCACATACAGCTACAAGGCTTGCAGTAAACGTAGATAGCGCGTACAACACGATTACGAGCCTCATGTTGCCAACACTTTTTGCTTTCGCCAGCGCGCCAATCACCAAGCAAAACACCAAAATCGGAGCAACAGATTTAAGTGCGCTCACAAATAGCTTTCCCATAAGATCAAGCACATAAACGTGAGCAGGCACAAAAATACCAAGTGCAGCACCGAGAAAAAGACCAATGACAATGCGCAGAATAAGGTCAATACTATTCCACTTTTGAATAATCTTGTGCATAAGAGTCTCCTGTATTATAAGTTGTGCAGAATATTTTATACTCTTTTATTTGTATTTACACTTGCAAGATTTTTATTTTTTATTTTTTACAGATTATACATAGGTATGCATATATATGCAAATTGTTAGGTTTCTATGTTGTGTCGATTCAGCAAGTATATTTGAGTAAAATCACAACTATTGAATTATGAAATAGCATCGCACCCTAGTCTGTGACATAACTCGTGTTCGGTAACTGCGGTAAAACAATCAGCAATCCTGCTGTGAAAATCAGCGCGAGTATAGGCAAAAGCTGCCATTGGAACGTAGACGAGAATGCAAATCCAATCCACGAACCAGTAGTAGCACCAATCGCAAACGCGAGGCGCGCCCAACCAGAAAACTTAGCGAGAGTACTTCCTTTAAACAGAATCTGACGCGCAACAATAATCGGCTCTACTAGTAGCATTCCGCCAATAGCTTCAAGTAAGAATGCAAAGCACATCATTGGCAAAAGATTAATAAACATAAGGCAATAAGCAAGCAGGCTCACAGCAATACCTAAAATCGCAACTTTTCTTAAACCGAGTTTTTGAGACGAATGCGCATACAAAACGGACGCAAGCACGCTTCCTACACCAGTGAAAATATACAATATCGTCAAAGAGTTAGAACCATATTGCTTACCAAGACCAAGAAGAATATAAGAAACAGAGCATGCAGGAATAAAAGCAACCAAAAGAGATCCAGCAAGAAGCATGATTTTACTCTTGAGTAATGGATTCACAGATTGCTTAGCTGTAGATTTGTTGGCAACGTCATTTTCTTGCGATACTTGCGATACTTCTCCTTCTTCACTAATCGCTTGCGATTCATTCTCTACATCTTGCGACGCTCCCTCTACTTCGTTAGATGCTTGCGCAATGTCTTGTTTCATAATAAATCGCGTAGCACAAGCCGCAAAAGAAGTCACGGACGAGAAAATCAAAACCGCAGGAATCGACCAGCTTGCAATCCAAGATCCAAGCGGAGAGCCGAGCAAGGTTCCTGTAACACTCGCCAAAACGCTTACAATGCCGCTGTAGTTTACAATCATGCCGTCATCGCCGCCTGCAGCATCAACCTCGAAAACTTCACTGGCAATATCAATCACTTGACCAGTAATCAACAACGCGCAAGAAAGAGCAACAAGCGACCACTTCCACGCAGGAGAGCCAAGCATAAGAAGCGGTAGCAAACTGAGCACGCCTTCTACACCTTCAGTCATTGCAAGAGCGCGAAAACCACCAAGCTTATCAACAATCCAACCAGAGCATGGCGAAAGAAAATCGGCAACCGTCATGAAAGTCTTACGAAAACCAATCACCCAAGCCGGCAAGCCAACAATAATAATCGAAGGCAAAACCGATCCTTCATACGCTTGATTGCCAAGCATAGAAAAACAGAAGCCAACCAGCGCCCATCGCAATGCAGGACTAATAGATCTCATACGAATAAAAATATTATCTTTGCTAAAAATCGTCTTCACAGCAACCAGCTCTCCCCTAAAACTCTTGCAAAATAATGCAAACTTACATGAATACTTACATGCAAACTTACATAACTACTCGCATGATTACTTGCAAATTGCTATCCAACTTAAATAATTCACTACAAACTACACAAATCCAATAGCTTATTTTACAAATTTGGTAACACTATACTCTCGTTTAAAGAAAAAGCAAAATTTGCATCTAAAACCGTGAGAAACTATCCTAAAACTACTACGAGTTTCTCCAGTAGTAATCACAAATAATAGACTTGATAATACTCAGTTTCACCTTGCCTAGTAGGCATCCAAGACAATTGTAAACAGAGAATTGTTAATTCTTTTGTTCAATAATTTTATCAGTAAATGCCTTTAAAAATTCTCTAGAATTACTCCAGCCTACGCCATTGTTTAATCCCGAGAAATCAAAACCAGATATTTCATCTAACGCTTTACTACAAACCCATTCATACATTCCAGCCTCTTTGCTTTTATATATTATTTTTAATCCCCTTTTCACCAATCTCGTCGCATAGGTTTTGTAATTGTTTAGCCACATGTGTGAGAACCTTTTCATCTATGTTTTTTATGAGCAAAGTTTCATCAACACCATTTTTACTTACCTCTTTCCAGTCAACATCTTCATTATTTTCTGAGTGTCCTTCATTTTTTGCAGACTTTTGATTTTCTGTTTTTTGCTCTCTATTATTATTGCTAAAACTATTCTGATTCTTACAACCTGAAATAAGTGACATAAGACAAACTACCACAGTCAAAAAAGCATAATGCTTGATATGCTTCATTTATGCCTCCTCCACAACTTAATCTTTACCTAATTGCAGCTACGATTCTCATGTTCAATCTTCACTCTGTTATTCACTATCATCTGCCCAATATTCATTCATCTCGTAGTACAAATCATCTTTGAGTCTAATAAAACTGACGGGATGTAAATTATGGGCAAAGAATGCATATATGCAATCTACAAAATAATTGTAGCTAAAAATCATCCGATAATCTACAGGATTTTATTCCATACATAAACAGATGTGTGGTAAAATGAGTGCACTTTTTATCAATAGAAGCGAGCAATCGTTAAAAGGTTTAAGATAGCTAAACAACCTTACGCAATAATCAACATGCTTTTAGTATCACCCACCCCTATACCCACTAATAAAATCCTTATTTAATTAACTAAATTCACATATTTATTACCTAAAACCCTATATTTGTTAAAGTACCTTTACACTGTTGAACCGCCACACCAACATTCCATATGATCACGCCAACAATTGCCCATAACATGCCAACAACAAGAATCACAAGTAGCGATACGCCAACATTTACAGAACCATCAACTATACTACGCGATGCTTGAGTAACATGAGTTACTGGAATCACATATAACACGTATTGCATCATCTTAGGAAATACGCTAATTGGAGCAATCACACCACAAACAATAGGAAGTATTGCACTAAGCGCGTTAGAAATAGTATAAACATCATTCATCATCATGCTTATAGCAGCTATAGCAATACCAAATCCCGTAGAAGCAACAGGAACAATAAGGAACAACAGCATCAACGCACTCATATTAATCACAAAGAAAGCACTCGGGCTTACTACAAGCATTGTTATAAACAAAGTCACAGCATCACTCACCAAAGAAATAGTAACGAGCGCAATAATACGACCGAACCATAATGGTAATGCAACTTTTGCGCTTGTAAGCACGAATGGTGTTGTGCCTTCAAAACGATCCCATGCTAGTGCTTCTGACACCGTCATACTTGTGGAAATAGAACACGCACCCATCACAGCAGCAAGAGTTGATGCAATCAAACTATGATTAAAACCCGCGCTAGTCGCATAACTAGCTGCTCCATTGAATCCTCCGCTTACAGCTCTAGCTAGAAAAACGTATAAGAACGTGGATAAAAGAGGCTCAACAATCATACGGATAACAGCAGTATTCCAACTATTTAAGCTAGGTATACTCTGTATACTCACTCTTGCACCAGTTCGTATACTAGATAAAACGCTCATGTGACCATACTGAGAATATTGATTATATTGATGCAATTCAGCGTACTTATTATTTTGAATAATTTTATTTCGCATAGTTTCAACCTGATTATTATTTCGTATCATATTATGTTCAAACTTCCATTAAGCGTTGCAAGTCGAATAGCATGACGTAACATAAAACCTGCAATAACAAGCAAAACGCTGGATAATACAACGCATAACACAATTGCTAACACAGTAGTAGCATTAAACGATTGCGCATGAGACACCCACACTGCAGACGTAAGCGGATGAATAAACGCAATAACGCGAGCTGGCAATGGCATTGATTCTACAGGAATCACTATTCCGCAAAGCATCCATACAGGAATTAAAATCAAACCTTCATAAACTGTAGCTTTACGGCATAATACAAAAATTCCAGATAATAATGCAGCAAAAGCTACGCAAGCAAGCATAGAAAGTAAGTATCCAACTAACTGCGTGAATGTTATCATAAAGAACCCATGGCAGAAAACAACAACGGTAATAATCGCAAGCGGCATACCGATGCACCCAAGTAAAGCTGCGGATCCTACAATAGGAAGAAACACTGCAGAAGGTGAGATAACACTTAAAGTTAAATATTGTAATGTTCCTAAATAACGCTGGTATCCAATAATTCCAACAGCAGTAGTTGTAGCAGACCATAATCCAGCTATAGAAGAATCAACCCAAATATTATTAAGGCAGTTGGTACAATCATGAGAAAAACCATAGTAGGCAACAATTTTCATCAACGCAAAACATACTGGAGCAAGTATCGCATTTTGCAAGAAAAACGTTGTTTTTGCTAAGCTTTTAAGCTGAAACCACATGCCACGAATCACAGAAGCGTATGAATGAGTAGAAGTATTCATATTTAAGCCTCCTACTTATTTAATGGGAGTGAGGACGGCGAAGAAGACGGCGTAGCAGCAGAAGAAGTAGAAGTATTTGACGCAGAAATATTATCATTTTGCACAATAGCAAGATACGTTTCTTCCAAACTTGCAGCGCGATCACCTAAACGCGTAATCCCATCAACAGGAATCTTAATATTTCGTTCTTGAGATAATGTTTTACTCCACGCGACAGTAATATTTAACACTCCATGCGATTCAAAAAGATCACACCACAACACTCCATCAAGTTTTTGCAATTCTTCCTTAACACTAGGAGTTCCGCTTGATGCTTCACATTCATACGCGTACATTGTTACATGATCAATATGCTGCAAAGAAGCCAACTGCTGCACACTTCCCTGAGCGATAATATTACCGTGATTTATTACAGCAACAGTATCAGCTAATTTTTCAGCCTCACTCATCTCATGCGTAGTTAGCAAAATCGCTATTCCTTGATCTCGTAAAGCATGAATAATTTCACGTACTTTCCTAGCATTTTCAGGATCCAAACCAGTGGTAGGCTCATCTAAAAGCATAAGATCCGTTCTAGAAACCAGCGATCGAGCAATATGCAATCGCTGCCACATTCCCCTTGAAAAAGTTTGAACAGCATCATGAGCTTTATCAAGTAAATCAACTTGCTCAAGAGCATCGTGAATACGCTTTCCTTGCTCCCTATATGGAACAGCGGAAAGATCCGCAAAATAACGAAGATTATCTAATGCACTTAACTTTTGATAAAATCCTCGCTCACCTCCAAGAAGTAACGACACGTGCTTACGTGCTTCTCGAGGATTACTCACAGCATCAATATCGGCAATACGAACACTACCATTATCAGGAGCCAACAACGTACCAACAATTTTCACGGTAGTTGTTTTACCTGCACCATTTGGACCAAGCAAGCAAAATATTTCACCAGAATGAATATCAAAAGATACGTTATGTAAAACTTGGCGAGTTGTCTTCTTACGGCCAAATCCACGAGAATAAGATCTTGTTACATTATCAATACGCAATATTAAGTTGCTAGCTGACTGCTTATTATTGTTATCGCGACTATTAGTTGCATTTTCTATATTATTATTCATTATTATTGCTTCGTTCTTACTTGTTATTAAAGCTTAATTATTACTGTTATTGAATAAATTTCAACAATGAAAATCAGTTAGATAAAAAGATAACGCTTGCTTATAAGAACGATAAGAACGCGCAAAACATGCAAAAACCAACGCGCACGTGCAAACATAATGACAAACATCATGTGCAATGCGTGTTTAATACTGCTAAAGAATATGTATCTTAAGCTGTTTTATGTGCTTTTATATGCCTTTCAAACCGTTCTTAAGACTAGCGATCATTTGGGCAGTCATAGCGCAACACCTCATAAACTTAAATGTGCTTTACGTGGAAAATTATATGAGTATTACGTCAAAAACTCAAATACAAGCAACCACAAAACATTTGTTTAACATTTGCAAAATATTACTATTTCTTCTTTATACTTGACAACGTATACCGTTCGTATCATAATTGTCTTAAAAGGAGCTAATACTATGGCAACAAGTCCTACTCAAATTCGTATTGATAGTAATGTCAAAACAGAAGCAAATGAACTGTTTAGCGAACTCGGTATCGATATGTCAAGTGCCGTAAACATCTTCTTACGCCAATGCGTCTTACACGGAGGCCTTCCTTTTAAAATAGAAATCCCAAAGTTTAATACCAAAACATTAGCGGCAATGGAAGAAGCTAGAAGAATTTCCAGAGACCCTAACGCACCATCGTATTCTTCTATGGAAGACCTTAAGAAAGCGTTGTTGCAAGACTGACGTACAACGTTAAGTTCACGAATGCCATATCAATCAACCTCCATACACATACCATAAAATACTGTATCGCATATTGCAACACAATTTACATGAATGGGATTTTTTGACTGTCATACACGATTTTTATGTTCGCATTACTGCATCAGATAGTACGATCAAGCGCCGTGATGGTAGGAAGCCCCGCTTATTTTCTCGTTTGAGTTTGAACATAAAAATAGCAGATAAAGGGAAGGAAATGAATTTACACCAAAGTGAGGGCTTAATCGCTAACAGCATGCTCGCAATATAAAAATTGCAAATAACGTTCTCAATGCATAACTTTTTCGCAATTTGTTATCTAAGTCGCAGTAGCTGGGATAGCACAGAAGAATTACGTCAAGCTATTCATACTTATATTGATTTTTACAACAATCACAGAATTAAAATGGGGCTTAAAAGACAATTATGGAACATCGTACTATGGTTGCACAAAATGTCTAAAAATTGTCCTAAGCCCCTTTTGTTTTCAATGTCAAGTAATACTAAATGTTAAGCCTTTTTAGCTTAACTACAGCAAGTTTTCCTTGGTATTTCAACGAAAACTCGGTTTTTTAGCACACTTTTTGCCGCTTACCCTCAAAAATAGTTCCTTCATTAGGCAACAACATCGTTGTCATCAAAGCAAGCATGAACGTAAACGGACCGAGCGCATTCCCATACGTTTTGAACATCACACCAAAATCATGGCCGTATACCACCATCGACAAGTAAAGGAACATAAAATTCACAGCTGTAAACATAACCAACTTCAGCACGAACATAAGAACCTTGTACATAAGAATATCCTCCTCACTTACTCCACGGAGTCGAACACCAAATAGGTTTAACACTCATTCTATCCAATAATTTTTTGCCATACAATTGTTGTTGTTATTTTTGATAACACATAAAATGTATAAGGTGTTCTAAGTTTTACTTGTAACAAATAGAAATAGGGTTATGCTATCCCTTTCACGGGGATTCTTGCAGCAAAAACTAGGACTTTTTTGGACTTCTATTGTAATTACTTTTATAGTTACTTTTGCATAAACCACCCTGGGTGCATAGATAAACACCAAATTCTCAGCTGCAAGTCTTTTTCGATTATAGTCGATAAATTTATCATTTTTTACATTTGTTTCTATTATAAACGAAACAAATTAAAAATTCACCTTTTAGGGTTCCACTTGATAACGAGAATAATATTGGTAAGTACAATACCAACGACTACGCTTATCCATGCCAAGCTCGGTGTAAGAAGCCAAGCGAGAACACCGAAAATCAGCAATCGAAGCAATACAACAATAACCAAGAAAGGCAAACTTTTTGTTAGGCATTTCTGTTGATCAGCCTTCAATGCGCCCATCAGAACCATAACCGCAGCCGCCACGCAAGAAAATAGCATATTGCCCAAGAACATGACAAGCAGCGTTCGCCATCCGAAGATAGTACCAAGCACCCACCATTGCAGCATCAACGCAAGCACAAATATGACAACATCGCATACTGCTTCCATCAGCATATTCGCAACGATTAACGAGGAGAATGTTAGAGACACACCTCTAGGAGTGTCTGTTTTAACTTCGCTCGCATGCTGTAATGCAATCATGTTTCTCACCTCGGCGCGCTTTACGCGTTCTTCTTCAAGCATTTGAACGCCAAGCTCAACCGATTTCTTTGAAGCTTCCTGTAATTGCGCATCCGTCATACCTGGCTGCCAAGGCTTTTCAAAAACAAACATCAACACACTAGTAATCGCTGCGCCAATAATAATGCTTAGCAACGTGATATCGGAAACAAGCAATAAAGCAATACCAGAAGTCACCAACAGCCTGAGAACAAAATCGATAATTCCAATAAGCAAATACCCGTCATCCGGTCTACGATGCCTATACCACTGCAGACACGCTGCACTTAGCAGCGAAAACACCACAACACTCAACGCGAGTATGACCACAGTTTCCCAACCTAGTACTCGGTGCCCTACGAACTGCTGTACAAGCAGCGAAATAATAAGCGTGCAAATGCCAGCAACAGTTTCTATAATCACATTATCCCAAAAAGCATGCTTGAAAAGCACTGGCCTTACATTCGCCTCACTCATCATCTTTCTCCAGAAAATGCAATTACGAAATATCGTGCTTTCATTGTACAGCTTTGATTGCACAGAATATCTAAAAAATTGTCCTAAGCCACGATTGAGTGGTCAGTATAGATAAAATTTAATATTTTCCCTATATATTAATCCAATACCTTCTTGTCGTAACATTTCCTCTTGATAAGCTATTTTTCACTTTGTTTTCTAAAATTCCACCATTATTTTCTATAACTCGTATGGAGCCAATATTGTCATCATCGCATGTAATCAAAACCTTATGCAGATTCAAAGTCTCTTTACAATATGTAAGTGCCATAGAAAGCATTTTCGTTCCATAGCCCTTCATACATTCAGACTGCCTAACTTCGTACCCTATGTGACCACCATAGTTAATTAAAAAAGAATTTAATTCATGCCTAATATTAATTTCACCAATAAATTTTTCATTATCTATCAGCCAAAATGTAGTAGCTTTAACATAATTTTCAGGTAAATTTATACCATGCTCATAGTTATAAGAACTCTCTATAATTGTCTCAGGGTGTATAAAACGTCTTTCTGCATTCGGCCTAAAAATTTCATCTTCTTCATTTGCTTCTATATAACCTTGAATATATTTACTATCTGGTCTAATTAATTTCATAAGTTCCCCCTATTCTTAATATGTGATTCTATTAAAATTAGAATCCATACCATGCTGTTTAGCTTTAATAGTATTACTATTTAAAAAAAAACCACACATACAAGCTTTATTAAAGAAAATTTTTTATTTTTCCAATAAGTGCAGGCTTTTCGAATACACTTATAACCACTTAACTAATCACAGTTCATCACACCTATAAGTGAAATTTAATAACAAAATCGATAATTTATAAGTTATAACTGATAAAATAGCAAAATCGCATCTAAAATCGTACTAACCAAGCTTAAAGCCGCCACACGCTAAACTTTCTAACGATAAGAAAATATTGCAAAAAGGTTTAAGATTGGCTTAATAGCTTGATTTTGAATCCGAAGATACAACAATGTGAAGTCATAATCTGAATAGTGATTAAACCTTTGCTTTCATATGCTTGCGTATGCTTGCAACTATTTTGTAAAATAAGGTCAGAAAGGACGCGAACACAATGACAAACACGAACGCTGTATATGCAAGAATCGATACAAATCTTAAAGAAAACGCTGAAAGCATATTGAACCAGCTTGGCATAACACCATCTTCAGCAATCCAAATGCTATACAGCCAAATCGTTTTACAAAAAGGCATGCCCTTTGAACTCCGCTTGCCAACTAATACGCCTACTGCTTTAGGCAGCTTAACAAGAGCCGAGTTGGATAAAGAATTACAAAAAGGCATCGACTCACTTTCGACTGGCAAACAATATAGTGCAGATGAAGTAGACCAATTCTTCGCTAAGAAATACGGCATATGAGTACAACTTATAACATCATCTATTCTCCGCAAGCGTTCCTTGATCTCAGCGAATTATACGAATACATTCGCTTTAATTTACAAGTTCCAAGAACGGCGGAAAAACAAGTCAACCGCATTAAGCATGCTATACGTTCTCTTGAGACTATGCCTATGCGCTATCAGCTTGTAGAGTGGGAGCCGTGGTGTTCTAAAGAAATACGCAGAGTTCCAGTCGACAACTACACTGTTTTCTACCAAGTAGACGAAAACCAAATGACTGTAACAGTTATTCGCATATTCTACTCAGGCAGAAATATAGAAAACATTGTTAACGACCCAAATAACTAATGCGCGATTTGGGTTAAAAAGTAACGAATGAAATAGCGTAATTTCGAACGTTATAAAACACACCCACCTAATCAGCCTTTGACATCAACGCATTAAACGTTTTCTCACAACATGAAATAATATATGACTTACAACAAATATATTTTTTCTTTATCAACACATATTTGCGAAGTACGATTGTAGATTTGAGTTATATCCTCCATTTTTTCCACAAACACTTTTGTTTCCGGATTACGCAAAACAGCAAACTCCTTCACTGCTTTTACTCCCATTGCATTAGCATTTTCATGTAATCCGTTTCCTTTATCTTGTAAAAACTCATCAACAGAACCATCTTTAACTAAAGGAATACCACCAATTAACTTACCAACAGCAGTACCAGCAGTACCTATAGCTTTCACAACATTGACTTCTACTTCCGAATTACCAAGTTTTTCTAAATATAAAGAGCTTTTTTCAAATTTCTCACAGTAGTCATCAGACAATTTCTTTATCTCATTTTCTGCATTAGTAATGTACTCTTCCGAAAAATTACCACTTAACATTATTTCCATCAAAGATGATAGAGAGAAAATATATAACGACAATCTGTAATACTTAAACTTTTTCCCTAAATCAGACAACGTCGAATTTACTTTACTTTTAGACACAATAAACTTCTTTGACAGAAGAATGTCAGTAATCTTTTTCTGATAAGCAATAATGTTCTTTCTAGCACGATTCTTAATATCGATAACAAGCTTATGATTATTCGTAACAGAAATTTCATTATCCCAACTGCACTTATAAGTAGAAGCAATCCCCATCAATGACTCAACATCTGCCTCAATCTGTGACTCATTCTCAACCTCCATGAAGGTAAGTATCTTTTCCTGCGTCTCTTTAATCTTTTTCATATCTTTTTCAATAGAATAAATAGCCACAGCCATCATTAAAAGAGCAGGATTAAACGCAGATACTGTTTTCATAGAACCTTGCAAAGACTCCATCTTTGAAATCTGCATCATTCTAGAGCCACCGTCAGCTTTTCTTAAAGATCCCCATAGATTCCCATTTTTTGCGTATTTTAGAGTATCACCTGCAGCTTTATTAGCAATCTTATAAAGACCATCCGTAGGAATGGTTATTGTTTGAGTAACTGTATTACATGCAGGAATTAATGACGATAAACCAGATCCAAAATTCAATAATTCAGATACGGGAACACTTAATACTTTATTGTTGTTATTGTTAAAATCTTTAACATCCACAAGAAGTTTTTCAGTAAAATCTACTAACGCATTTTCACTGTTACTTGCCAAAAGCTCACTACTGTTATCCATAAGAACAATACTATCTGAAATAGTATCTGAAAGAAAATTATACTTCTAGTTTTCTACTCTCTTGAATACTATGAAACTTCACAAACAATATTATCGATATTAAATCCAATGGAAAGTAAACTTGACATTTACTCTCGAAAAGATTATCCTATATGTAAAGCTAACTTTCCATTAGGAAGGAGAATGTAATGTGAAAAATAGACTTGAACAAATTAGAAAAGAAAAAGGCATAACCCAAGAAGAACTTGCGGACGCACTCGAAGTATCAAGACAGACAGTCGGTTCTTTGGAAAATGGAAGATACAACCCATCAATCATATTGGCATACAAAATTGCTAAGTACTTTAATTTAACAATCGAAGAAATATTTATCTACGAGGAAGATAAAAAATAAAAAAACAGAAAACCCAGAATTTTTGGTACATAGGATATGTAATAGGAATTTGCGGATTAATTCTTGCACTCACTCTTAAACTGAACGAATCCGTAGAAATTGCATTGTCGGTTGTTTTTGTTGCGATTATCTCACTTTCACACGTAAAAATCATGCACTATAAGATGATGAAAAAAGACCACAACTACAAAATAAATGTGAACGATGAAAGAAACGAGAAAATCAAAGATAAAGTAAATGCAACAATGGCATTCATACTGATGCACCTAATGGGAATAATTGCCATAATTGCATTTATAACAAAGGCATATTTACCAGCTGCTCTTTTAACTATTTCAGTAGCCTTCTCTCCATTAATCATGTTTTTTATCAACAAATATTATGAGAAAAAATATTAAAACCAGACCCACCCACCCATTTACTACTTATTACGAAGAAAACCAACTTTCATAAATTCCTTATCTCCAATACGGAACTTTTTACTATTAAACGCCACTCCCATAATTCTGCTAATAATATACTCATCGGTTATAAGCACGAAATACTGCTTATCTTTTTTATCCACCAAATAATACTGATCAGCCCCAAGAGTGGCAACAGCTTTACTGAAATCATATATGCCAAACAATGGCAATCCTCCAAGGAGCGTAGAAAACCATCCAACAAAATTATCCACCATTTTCTCAGATGAACTGTTATAAGTCTTAACAACAGTTAGCATATTGATTTCTGAGTCAGGATATTCATCTAATACAATCTGCTCTTTAATTTTCAGCTTCTTAAAACCGCTCAACCTACCGTCGAAACCATATTTATTGAGATTAATAGGCTTCTTAGTAATAGAAAAATCAACGCTATTGTTCTCATCCAAAAGATAATCAACACTCACGCTTAGAGCAGATGCAATAAATTTCAGATTCTCTATATCTGGCAAACCCCGATTCGTTTCCCATTTTGCTACAGCAGCACGAGATACCATCAATAATTCCGAAAGCTCCTCCTGCGTCAACCCAGCTTCCAGACGAGCCTTTTTAATTTTTTCTCCCAAAGATATAACACTACTCATAACACAACTCCTTTCAAATCAGTTATTACACATCATGAAATTACTTGACGGAAACCAAATTAGTATTGAAACATTTAATTGAGATACCGCCTAATTACAAACTAACAAATAATTTACAGCGGAAAAAGAAACAAGGTGAAACACTATAGTTACCAACTGTAACAGCATAAGAAATCAAATAATGTAGGGAACTTTTTTATGATTATTTAACCGATTTGTTCCCCAAAACACAAGCAACTAGAGCACACATAGGCTATATGGCATTTATAAAATAGCTCTCAAAATACTTAGGATTTATTTATCCTAAAATATATGCTATAATTCTTCTAAAAATGGAGGTTATTGATATGAATGTAAATACAGACACGCTCGTTTCTATTTCCGAAGCAAATCAAAACTTTTCCAAGGTTGCACGACTTGTTGACACATACGGATCAGCTGTTATTTTGAAAAACAACGCTCCGCGCTATGTGATTTTAGAGTTCCCAAAAGCCAAAACTGAAAAAGTTACTGTTCCAGCAGACGATGAAGTTATGGCTTTATCCAACATGTTCATCAAAAAGAACAAAAAAGTTTATGAGGAACTTGCTAAATGAAGTATCTAACACGAGAACAGGTGATTAAACTTCACCAGGCTCTGATTGAAGCAAGTGGTGGTTCTTCAGGTATCCGAGATGTAGGAATGCTTGATTCTGCATTAAAGACTCCACTGCAAACATTTGACGAGAATGAACTTTTCCCATCTGTCTTAGATAAGGCAGTACGTCTAGCTTTTGGTCTTATAAAGAACCACCCTTTTATAGATGGAAACAAGCGTATCGGCACACATGTCATGCTAATCTTTCTGGCACTCAACAACATTATGTTGTCTTATAAAGATGAAGAACTGATTGATATTATTCTCAAAGTTGCATCAGGCAAGGCAAATGAAAATGACCTTTACACTTGGATTAAAAATCACCAAGCCTAATACTCCAACATTTAAAAACATTTTTAGAATATGCCAAACTCTATTTCGTGCGACTAGTCAAAGTAGCGGACATAAAACACCACAACAGTATTACTTCACTACAGCTTTTCCATTCAAGCAGTGCACAGCATAGTGAGCACATCCATTTGTTTTGCGCCCAAGATCTGCTTTATGCTTATCACAAACTTCAGCCATGCCAGTCTCACAAACTACTTCAAGACATGCGCCTTTGGTAATTTCTCCTTCTAAAACACTCGTACCATTTAACGTATCCACCATGCAAGAAACAACAACCTTAACATTATGCGCCACAGCAGAACCATTAAGACACTTTAGAAAAACATCATTCGCCCGAGCATTCCTTGCTTCCACCCTGCCGTTACAAACTTCTGCATAAATCTTGTCAGCTTTAATATCTGCTACTAATACTTGATTAGACTCAGCTTCAATCTCACAAAAATCAACATTCTCCGGCAACGTAACAATGACCTCAGGACTGCCTTTAGCAAGCCACTTAAGCCAGTAAAAAGCCGACACTTTTTCTGTTTGAACGAACTTTATACCGTCTTGATTTTCTTCAACACAAAATATATTTTTTCACAATTAACATAACTAATACTAAAAGAATCAGCTCTTCTGACCGTTAAGCTAACATCTTTCGTTTTTGCTACAAACTTCCTACTATTCGCCACTTGAACAACTCCCTTGTTAAATATCGGGTTATAGGCCAAAAATCAAAAGACCCGACTTGGTCCGCATTGTTAAGAGGCGCGTCGGGTACTGTTAATTATTGTAATATACCATTGGCGGTTATTTATCAATTTCAATGAAATAATGTTTATGTAACAATTTCTTGCCATAATAGCGGGATTCATTAATATCTTTCATCTGAAATTATATGCTCTATTCCGCTATGCTCCGATTTAAGATATTCTTTCATAAATGTCGGGTAAGCCTTGCACTTATCAAGCTCATCTATAGGTAACCAATGCATTGTCTCTTTAGCACCT
>QWCP01000082.1_pt1 | contig 46588 bp, 38 predicted proteins | sample 1972561 | NCBI WGS metagenome assembly QWCP01 (sample SAMN09866705, study PRJNA288562) | Human vaginal metagenome isolate pre4_vaginal, whole genome shotgun... | isolation source: vagina | host: Homo sapiens | place: USA: California
GAACGTATAACCCCGCTTATTCGTTATTAACGCAGATTACATACTGCGCGAAGAACGTATAACCCCGCTTATTCGTTATTAACGCAGATTACATACTGCACCAGTAACATATGACTGTTACTTTCTCAGATACTTGACTGAGTTTTTAACAGTGTTTGAGTGATTACCGTTGTTTTCTCAGTTTGTTGACTGAGTTTTTAACAGTGTTTGAGTGATTACCGTTGTTTTCTCGGATAGCTAACTGAGTTAGTAACAGTGTTGCGTCTGTGGCTTATGCCACAGAATATTCATCAGCTTAGCTTTACACACTTTTGGCCTATAACCCTAATATTGCATATGCTGTAAAAATAATCCCCAGTACCAATTTTGGCACCGGGGATTTTCCTTACATGCTGTGTTATGCAGTTACCTGCACAAACTTCACAGAGCGTTAATCGCTACAGCAAGACCGGACTTGCGGTTTGCAGCCTGATTCTTGTGAATCACACCACGACCTGCAGCCTTGTCAAGCTTCTGAGCGGCTACTGCGAAAGCGGCCTGCGCTGCAGCCTTATCACCAGCGGTGATGGCTTCACGAGTTGCACGAATAGCGGTCTTCAAAGCAGACTTCACTGCTACGTTACGCTTATGTGCCTTCTCGTTAGTGAGAACGCGCTTCTTCTGCGACTTAATGTTTGCCACTGTTACTCCAAACGACGTTTGCTATATAAGGACATACAAAGAATAAGCATATCATGCTTCTTGGATAACTTGATTAGTTTTTATTATTTCTCCGGCGTTTACTGTCGTAGAATAGGGTAGTAGAGTTGGTAGGATAGATTACTTGCGTAGCTTGCGCAATTTCATATTGTACGCGTATTTACTAAGGAGATGCTTGCTTTGATTACACCGCATAACCAGCCAGGATTTACGGATCAGTCGTTGATACGCAATTTCTGCATTATTGCGCATATTGATCACGGCAAGTCTACGGTTGCTGATCGCATTTTGCAGCTTTCTGGAATCGTGCCAGAGCGCGAAATGCGCGATCGTTTCCTTGATCGCATGGATATTGAGCAAGAGCGCGGAATTACTATTAAATCTCAGGCTGTTCGAGTGCCATGGACCTTTGAGGGCAAAGAGTATTCGCTTGGCATGATTGACACCCCTGGTCACGTCGATTTTACGTATGAAGTTTCGCGTGCACTAGCAGCATGCGAAGGTGCAGTTTTACTTGTTGACGCAACTCAGGGCATTGAAGCGCAGACTCTTTCCAATCTTTATATGGCAATTGACCACGATTTAACAATTATTCCTGTTCTTAACAAAATCGATTTGCCGAGTGCTGAGCCAGATAAGCATGCTGAAGAAATAGCTGGCTTAATTGGTTGCAAGCCGGAAGACGTGTTGCGCGTTTCGGGTAAAACCGGCGAAGGTGTAAAGGATCTTCTTGACCAAATCGTTCTTGAAGTTCCAGCCCCAAACGGAAATCCTGATGCTCCTGCGCGTGCGCTTATTTTTGATTCCGTCTACGATTCGTATCGCGGAATCGTCACCTATATCCGTATGGTTGATGGCGAACTTAAGTCGCGCGAAAAGCTGCACATGATGGGAATCGGCATGACGCACGATCCTATTGAAATCGGTGTTATTAGCCCAGATATGACTCCAACTAAGGCGCTTGGAGCGGGAGAAGTTGGCTACGTAATTACAGGTGCAAAAGACGTGAGCCAATCTAAAGTTGGCGACACGATTACCAGCGCTGCAAATCCAGCGTCCGAGCCTCTAGATGGCTACCGCGATCCGAAGCCTATGGTTTATGCGGGATTGTTCCCAATCGACAACGCGCAATTCCCAGAACTTCGAGATGCTCTCGACAAGCTCAAACTTAACGACGCTGCTCTTCTTTACGAACCAGAAACGTCGGTTGCATTGGGCTTCGGTTTCCGCTGTGGATTCTTAGGTCTTCTACACATGGAGATTGTTTCCGAGCGCTTAAGCCGTGAGTTTGGCTTGGATCTTATTTCCACTGCTCCTAACGTAACTTACGACGTTACTAGCGAAGATGGTAAGGAGCATCACGTAACAAATCCTAGCGAGTTTCCTGAAGGCAAGATTAAGCGCATTATTGAGCCAATGGTTGCTGCTGATATTATTACGCCGAAAGAGTTTATTGGTGCTGTAATGGATTTGTGCCAAGATCATCGCGGAGAAATGGGCACAATGGAATACATTAGTGCCGACCGCGTGGAAATGCACTACAGAATTCCTCTTGCAGAAATCGTTTTTGACTTCTTCGATCAGCTTAAAAGCCGCACAAAAGGCTACGCTTCTCTCGACTACCACGAGGACGGCGAGCAAGCTGCTGACCTTGTTAAGGTTGATATTCTTATTCAGGGAGATAAGGTTGACGCTTTTAGCGCGATTGTGCATCGCGATAAGGCTTATTCTTACGGTGTTATGATGACGAAGAAGCTTCGCGGCCTTATTCCTCGTCAGCAGTTTGAGATTCCAATTCAAGCTGCAATCGGCTCGCGTATTATTGCTCGCGAAACGATTAGCGCTCTTAGGAAAGACGTGCTTGCTAAGTGTTACGGCGGCGATATTACGCGTAAGCGTAAGCTTCTCGAAAAGCAGAAGGCTGGTAAGAAGCGCATGAAGATGCTTGGACACGTTGAGGTTCCGCAAGAAGCGTTTGTTGCTGCTTTGGCTACAGACGAGAGTGCAAACGATCGCGATACGAAAGATAAGATTCGTGCAGCACAAAAGTCTGAAGGCTGAGGCTTATATTGAATTTTGAATCGAACAAGACCAGTGAAGATTCGCATTCAATCATGCCTTTTGAAGTCTATGTGCACGTGCCGTTTTGCTTGCGTCGTTGTGGTTATTGCGATTTTAACACGTATACGGCTCGCGATTTGGGTGAGGGTGCAAGTCGCGAAGGTTATGCAGATGTTGCGATTCGTGAAATGCGTCTTGTAAAAAAATGGCAGGAATTTCACGGGATTTTCGAGCCTGAAGCGCAATCTGTTTTCTTTGGTGGTGGTACTCCAACAGTTCTTAAAGCACAAGATTTAGTGCGTATTTTGCAAGAAATACGAAACTTGTGGGGATTGAAAACTGGTGCGGAAATTACTACTGAAGCAAACCCAGATACTGCAGACGAGAAGTATATTGAGACGCTTGCAGAAGGCGGATTTACGCGAATATCGTTCGGAATGCAATCAGCTGTGCCGCATGTGCTACAAACGCTTGACCGCACGCATACTCCAGAAAACGTAGAGCGCGGAGTTAAAGCGGCGAATGCTTGTGGCTTGCGTTCAAGTGTTGACTTGATTTATGGAGCTCCGGGGGAGAGTTTAGACGATTGGCGAAAGTCAGTAGAAATGGCTTTAAACCTAGGTGTTAACCATATTTCTGCATATGCGCTAACGGTAGAGCCACGCACAAAAATGGGTCGCCAAATCGCTCAAGGTATTATTCATGCTCCAGACGATGATGATGAAGCTCAAAAATACGAAATAGCAGACGAACTTTTTAGTTCTGCTGGCTTAGAATGGTACGAGATTTCTAATTGGGCGCGCCCAGGTTTTGAATCTCAACACAATCTTGGATACTGGCGAAATATTGATTGGGCTGGTATTGGTCCTGGAGCGCACTCGCACTACAATGCTGCGAATCGCATAAGTAAGCAAAGCATGGATGATGACGCTTCTTTAGCTCATGCAGACGAGTTTTATAATCTTCGCTCATGGGATATTTTGCACCCAAAGCGATGGGCGCATGCTATAAATCTTGGAAACGTGCCATGGCAAAACTACGAATGCATAAACGCAGAAGATGCGCTTATAGAAGAAGTCATGCTCGGTCTTCGTCTTAAAGAAGGTCTTAATATTTCGCAATTATGTGAAAAAATGCGCAACAATTGTGATGAAGAACAAGGCAAAAATCAAGGTGAAAATCAAGGCATTTTTGACGATTCTTACTTGCAAAAAGCAATGATTGAAGTAAAAAATGAAGCTCTTGCAAATACGCATGGAGATAGGCTCATAGCAACGCGTAAAGGAAGACTATTAAACGATTTGCTTATTGAAAAAATCGTAGATGCGTGTGAAAACGGCTTGACCGTGCTAAAATAACTCGTAATTGTGTCATAATGCGTAATAGGCGAAAATTCAACGTAGAAAGGAATAGTCATGGCGAACAGGAAAGAGCGTCGTGCTAGGGAAAGGCAAAGTCGCAAGGGGATTCCTTCTCAATATGATGAAACAAAAGGTCGCGCTCGCGGCGGCATGCTTGATGAGTATAATTTACAAGAGCGTTCGCGCAGGTTGCAGGAACAGGGTGCTGGTCCTTGGAAGCCGACTTCTAATGTGACGGCTGAAGAAGAGCGTTTAGCACGTAATATTCATCGTGCTGAGACTGGTGATGATACGTGGAATACTGTTCGTAAGGTTGTGGGTGTTTGCTCCTGGACTGTGCTATTGCTTTCTGCATTCGCATTTTTGGTGATTATGTGGTTCCCAAGTCAACCAATAGTGCTTGTTATAACTATTGCAGTGCTGTTTGCTCTGGGCGTTTTTGGTTTGTTCTTTACGCTAGGTAATGCAAAACGTAATCCTCGTCTTGATGAGCATGGTACTGCTCTTTAGAAGTACCTATAGCATAAGAATGTTGTTAATGATGAAGGCGGGTGCTTGCTAAACGAGTACTCGCCTTGTTAATAGCAAGTTAGCTTTACTTATCATGAGTCTTCCTTGATGACGTGTTGATAATTCAACATGTCATAAGCTAATAAGTTATAAATTATAAGTTAATTTTGTGAATCAATAAGCGTATAGCCGTGTTTTACAAGCACAGATTTAAGCTGCGCAAGGTAAGCAAGTGAAGCTTTTGAAAGTTTCGTACGTTCGTTAGTAATCCAGCCAACAAGCATAGTGTCATCACATTCAAGCGGAATAGTAACGATTTTCTCGTTGTTTAAATCGCCGTTGTCTATTCCAGTGCAAACAGTGTAACCATTCAACCCAATAATAAAGTTTAAAATAGTAGCTCGGTCAGAAACATTAATTTTTTTCGGTGGACGACTAGGCCACACTGCTTCTTCTGCGAAGAAGAAACTTCCTTCTTCTCCCTGTTCGTATTGAATAAACGGGTATGGCTTTAAATCTTCCAAGCTCAAGCTTTTGCGTACAGCAAGTGGATTATTTCTGGAAAGAAAAACGTGCAATTTTGCTCGGAAAAGTGGGTGGAACTCCAAATGTTTTTCGCGAAGCAGCTTGCCGATCACATCCTTGTTATAGTCAGAAAGATACAAGATACCGAGATCTGCGCGCATATCGCTTACTTGCTTAATAATATTTTTAGTACGCGTTTCACGAATAGAAAATTCATACTCGTCGGAATGAATGCTACGAATCATGTCAACAAATGCTTCAACAGCAAACATGTAGTGCTGTGTTGCCACGCTGCACAATTGCGGACGTGGTTTCGTGCTTTTGTAGCGTTCTTCAAGCAAATCAGCCTGCTCAATGACTTGTCGAGCGTACGTCAAAAATTCGGCACCATCAGCTGTTAACGCAATTCCTTGAGTAGATCTTGTAAAAATCTCAATATTGAGCTCATGCTCAAGCTCTTTTACTGATGAACTTAACGCAGGCTGGGAAATATACAATGCGCGTGCTGCTTCATTCATAGATCCACAATCAACGATTTTTACAATATATTTCAACTGCAATAAAGTCATCTTAAGCATCCTTCACGCGCTAAAAGTTAAGCTCATAGCTAGCAATCACATAACTAACAAACTGTAATAACTGTAATGAATGTAGCAAAAGGTATCGGCATAGTTCGTGCAATACAATAAGAGTCTTTTGAGAGGTAAATTATTCAAGAATTATGTAAATAGTTTATGAGAATTTACACTACAATGAGAGTTGCACGCCTACAGACAGTAAATCTTTACGTGCTTGCTCAGCTGTTGTAAACACAAAAGCATGCATACCAACAGCATGAGCGCCATCAATATTTACTGGCTTGTCGTCAAAAAACACTGTATGTTCAGCGCGCAACCCGAAACGACTCATAGCAAGTTCAAAAATTTCCGGCTGTGGCTTATGCAAGTGTTCAATTCCAGAAATAATCGTACCTTGCAACAGTGTTGACAGTTCCGGGAATTTGCGAAGCGCTAATGGGAAAGTTTCACTTGACCAATTTGTTAACCCCCATACGCCGTATCCAGCTTTACGCAGGTCACGCAATAAATCAACCATTCCAGGCATCATGCGAGTCAAAACTTGATCATAATGTGCGCAATACCAGCGGAAGGCTTCAGCAAATTCACTGCCAAAACGATGCTCATACTCAGGCATAAGATCGTTCAACAGTTCTCCACCGTCCATTCGATCCTCAAACTCGTAGAATCCTGCTAAATCATCCTTTCCAAAACTGCCGTTAGGGCAAATCGTATCAACTAAATTCGGGAACTGTTGTTGCAAACAATTGCGGCAATTCCACTCAAGTAGTACTCGGCAATAATCGAACATAACGTCGTGAATTTCAACACTTGGTGTATCAGTCATAAGTATTCCTTCCTCTATGCTGCAGTATTTGCGCATTTGTTGTTACGTGCATGTTGCATATTTCATGCATATTATTTTTTATTTTTATTATCACTCATTGTTACGTACGTATTTGAGTATTTGCGTATCTACATATTTACATGCTTACTTAAGGTTGATAAGCATGCCGAAAACATGGGGTAGTGCGGTAATAACGTCGCTTGCCACAATCGGATGTTCAAACATAAGTGGCTTTTCAGTTTTTACCATACTTTGCATAATCTGTGTGCAATTATTGTCGCTACAACTGTAAGATGCCAAAATTGCAGCAATGCCGTGAATTACTGCCGCGCTTGCTGCAACAAGTGCGTAGTTTGTGCAATGTGCTGTTTGTTGTGCAAGTAAAGCACCGAGAATACCAGCAAGAACATCTCCAGATCCTGCAGTTGCAAGCCAAGTTGGACCGTATTGAGCAACATATATTGGCATATGGAGATTGCTTGGTGAGGCAACAACCGTTTTTGCACCTTTAAGAAGTACTGTTGCTCCCGTAAGATTTGCTGCTTCTTGAGCATAGTGCACTGGATTGCTAGCTATTTGCTGCGCATTTATTGCTAATCCGTATTGTTGAAAAACAGAGCACAATTCTCCTGTGTGCGGCGTTACAACTACTTTTGTGCAAACTTTTTTTGGCAGTAAATCTAATGCTCCAGCATCTACGCAGATTGGTGGAAGTGCATTTGTGGATTCTGTGTTAGTAGCGTATTTTGCTAGTATTTCCGAAATATAATCTCGTTGAGCTTTGGTTTCATCGGTATTGCAATGAGTGGCATCGGGTATTCCAGAGCCGACAGTTATAGCCTGAACTGTTCCTTCTAATCGTTCACATACAACTGTTTCTGGTGCTGATTGAAGCACAAGATTTTGTGCGCGTAAAGGACCTGCGTAACGAACCATGCCAATATTGCTGTACTCTGCTGCTCGGGTGCTGAGTATTGCGGCTCCAGGATACTCTTGAGAACCGGTTACTATGCCAAGAACGCCTCTAGAATACTTGTTGTATTCAGAGCGTGGTGTGCGAAGACATGTTGCAGCAAGATGTGTATCTACAAGAACTTCATTGGAATCGTGGCAAGTATGGGAATTGTTGAAACTTTGGTGAGTGCTGAAACCTTGGGGAGTGCTGAGATCACTGGCATCACTGGCATCACTGGCATCACTGGCATCGTTGGCATCGTATGAATTGTATTTCAGCAAAGGCATATCATCAATCATATGGTTTAGTTTAATAGGCGTGCGTTATATCTCTTAATTGTCCCTGAACAACTCTCAATATTGCTTAAGCATTTGTTTGATTATATAAACATATGTCTTATTTTAATCTGTAAAGTTTTGAAAATTTTTGTAATTTTTTGTTATTCTGCGCAATGGGGGTGTTGCGGCGTGTTGCAGCGTGTTTTAGTGAACAATATGCAGTATTTCATATTTGTTGAAACATTATAATCATGTTCATTATTTTGTTGATATATTGCCATTTTTTACGACAAATTACAGCGAAAATACACGACTCTTATTTTGAAAATGTGCATTATATCAGACAAAAAATTTACGAAACGCATTTTTGTAAAAATAATCGCGTTTTTTCGTATTTTTCATTGACCGACGTACATATTTTTCATATGCTATAAGCGTTATTGCGAATGATTATTTTTTTCATGAACAACTTTCATGAGACCTCCTGCAATCAAGCCATGCAATAACAGTAAAGATTCCCGAAAGGAACAAGTGTGAAAACTTCACGAATTTTCGCAACTGCCGCTGCGGTTGCACTGTTAGCTACTTCTATGAGCGCTTGCGGCTCTGCTAAAACTGCAGAAAATAATGCAAAAGGAAATCAAGTAAACGTAGTGGCAACAACAACGCAAATTTGCGATTACGTAACTCAAATCGCGTCAACTGCGGACGCAAATTCTGGTTTAAGTCTTAATAAAACCGATTCCCAGGGTAAAAAGTCTGTAATTGGTGCTCCAGCAAACAAAGCAAAGTCAATAATTAACTTAACCTGCCTACTTGCGCCGAACGCTTCTGCTCATGAGCACGAAATGACTCCAGCACAATCCAAAGCTCTCTCCAAAGCTGATTTAATGCTTGTTTCCGGTGTTGATCTTGAACACTTCTTGGATCAAGCAGTAAAGGCTACTGGTTTCAAAGGCACAATGGGTGTTACCTCCGGCATTCTCACTGCTGATGAAATCAAGGATCCAAAAGCAGAATTAGCTAAAGAAAAGAATCTTCCATACAAGGTTGACCGCGGTATTGCCAAGGTTCATGCTGAAAAGTGGCCATTCCCTCCAGAAGAAGGCGAAAAGGAGCCTGAGTTCCAGTACGATCCGCATATTTGGACTAGCACGAAGAACACCATGATTCAGGTGAAGAATATTGGTGCATTCTTAGGCAAAGCCCTTCCTGCAAGCAAGACGATTTTCGATGAGCATGTTGAAAAGTTCGTTAAAGCTTTGACTGATTTGGACGCTTGGGCCACTGAAGCTTTGAACAGTGTGCCACAGGAGCATCGTGTTCTCTTTACTTCTCATGACGCATTCGGTTACTTCTCTCGCGACTACAATGTAAAGTTCATTGGTGCAGCACTTTCTGACTTCAACAGCCAGCAAGATGCTACCGCTGATCATATTAAGCAGGCTGCTGAAGACGTTAAGAAGTCGGGTGCTGTGGCAATCTTTGCAGAAAATTCCAATAATTCCAAGTCAATTAAGGCTGTGGCTTCCGCTGCAGGCGTTAAGGCTATTATTGGCGATGATGCGCTTTATGGTGATTCCTTAGGGCCAGTTGGTTCTGCTGGTGAAACTTACATTGGCTCTATTGTTCACAATGTTCAGACTCTTGTGAAGGCTTGGGATGGTAAAGTTCCAGCTCTTCCGGAATCTGTAAAAGATGCACTGAAAAAGTAGTAATAAAGCTACATGTGCAATATAAATAAACACTAAAAAGACTGGAAATATAGTGGATAAGAGCGTCCTTGCAATGGAAAATTGCAACCTAGCCTACGGTTATAAAACGGTAGTAACTGGGCTTAACGGCAGTGTAGAAGCTGGGGAAGCTTTGGCTTTAATTGGTCCAAATGGTTCTGGAAAAACTACGTTTTTGCAAGCTATTATTGGTATTGTGCGCGTAAGTGGTGGCGAACTGCGCATGCCAAAAACCTTGTCTATTGGTTATGTGCCGCAGCAAGTGGATTTAGATTTAACTTTTCCAATTACTGCTCGGCAAGTCGTAGCAATGGGCTTAAGCAGAAAAACTGGATTCCTTGGTTTGCTGAAAAAAGATCAGAAAAAAGCCGTTGAGGACGCTCTTCATCATGTTGGATTATTGCATCGCGCAGATGTGCGATTTGGTGATCTTTCTGGCGGCCAGCGTCAGCGCATTCTTCTTGCGCGCGCCATTGTTGCACATCCTACGCTTATTTTGCTTGACGAGCCTTTTAATGGTCTTGACGAGCCGAATCGTCGTGAACTTCTTCATATTATGAAAGCAGCGAAGCAAGAGGGTATAGCTTTCGTTGTTTCTACTCACGATTTGGTAATAGCAGATGCGATTTGCGAAAAAGCGTTGCTTTTGGCAGGCCATCAGGTTGCGTTTGGTCCGCTGAGAGAAGTGATGACGAAAGAAAATATTACTTGCGCTTACGGTGGCAGTATGCCTGCTGCATCTGCTGGTCTTACGCTTTCACAAATGGCTGACGTGGATACTCGGGTGAATGTTCAAGCGAAAACTCGATCAAATGTCCAAGCAAATAATCAAGCAAAAGAAAGTCAAGAATAATGCTTGCTGAATTAGTTGAGTCGTTAAGGCAAGCGTTGGAACCAATTCCAGGTTTTGATTTTATTGCTTCTGCGCCTTATATTTTTCGACCGTTTTGCTTACTAATAGTGCTTTCTATAGCTAGCGGAATTGTCGGTGTATTCGTAAACTTGCGATGTGCTGAATTTAATGCAGAAGCTATTGTTCATGGCATTTTCCCCGGAATAGTGGTCGGAGCTTTGTATGGTGGCATTGATCACATTATTCCAGGTGCTGCAATTTGTGCCGTATTCTTAGTTGCGGCGTTGGTATGGGCATCGCGGTCGACGCGTATTAACGAATCTGTTATTGCTACAGTGCTTACCACTTTTTTCGCATTGGGCGTAGTAATTTCTTTGAAAAAAGGTGATATGTCTGGGCAGCTTGAATCGCTTATGTTTGGTAGGCTTCTTGATGTTACTGACGAACGCATGACTCAAGCTATGTGGATCTGCCTATTTGCAATTATTGTGCTATTAGCAACTTGGAAGCAGCAGATTATTGTTGCTTTTGACCGTGCAAGCGCGCCGCTGATGGGTGCTCGTACGCTGTTAGTAGATATTGTGCTCAATGTTGGTATTGCAGCAGTTGTAGTCTCTGCGTCTTCTGCAGTCGGTGTACTGCTTGTTATTGGATACCTTGTGATTCCTGGTGCTAGTGCGCGATTAGTTGCTCGCACCGTGGGACGAATGGTTGCGGTTGGTATTGCGGTTGGTATTGCTGGCGTTGTGCTTGGTATGTATGTTATGAATCTTGATTTGGATCATCCTGTTTCTCCTCAAGCAGCAATCGCTTTAAGCATGTGCGCAATGTTTATAGTTGTGCTCATACTCCGTTGGTGTATACAATTTGTTTCCTCAATAATTCCAGCACATAAATCGCATAAAGTGCGTGAATCGCATGAAGTACATAAACTGCATGAATCAATCTTAGAAAAGCGGGGAGCTTAAATGGTAAGTATTTGGCAAATTATTGCACTCCCTATAGTTGAAGCAGTAGTGGTTGGTGCTTTATGTGGTTTTGTTGGTTCTCTTGCTCTTCTTAATCAGCGCATATTCTTTACAGAATCCATTACGCACGCAGCTTTCCCAGGAGCTGTTCTTGGTGTAGTATGCACGTCGATGTATACGATTGATCAGAATGTGCTTTCCTTAGGCTTATTTATTGGTGCAGCTCTTGCATGCGTAGTACTTTCTTTCGTCATGTACGCGCTTTCGCATATTAAAGGTATTTCTTCGCAAGCTGCAGCTGGAATTACGCTTACTGTCGGTTTTGCTAGTGGATACTTTTTAAATAAGTGGTTTGCTCCACTGCCTTTACGTATTGAAGGATTTTTAACTGGCTCTTTGCTTAATTGCACTCCTGCAGACGTGATTTCAGCATCTGTTGCTTTTCTACTAGTTCTCGGATTGTGGGTTTTTAACGCAGCTAATCTTGTGCACTGCTCATTTGACCCGATTAATTATCGTGCTGCTGGCGGAAAATCTGGTTTTATACAAGGTATGGTTCTTGCACTGATTATTGTTACTGTTTCTGTTATTATTCCAGCAGTTGGAACCGTTGTTTCTGTATCTCTTATTGCTGCTCCTGCGGCTGCACTCAAGGGAAGAATTGCCTCTATTAATAAATTTGTGCTAGCATGCGTAATTTCATCTGTTTTGATAGCGCTCACAGGATTAGCGTTTGCTGTAATACTCAAGCTTTCTGCAGGCGGCACTATTGCGATTGTTGCTGGTGCTTTCTTCTTAATAGTTAAGATTAGTGAAAGTATTTTTATAACAATTCATGATTTTTCATCAAGATGGCATGTACGTCGAGGAAAAGTAGCTGAAAACGCTCTTGAGTAAACGAGTCTTAAAAGTCGCTCTGTTGTCCTAAAGTATCAATGAATTGTGCGTGAAAAATGCGTGCAATTGACGTCGTTTTTGCGCGTTTTATTGATTGTTTCATCGCGTAAGTTTTATCGGCGCCACGCAAGTCCAGGTCTGCACATTAGTAACGCAAGACCCCGATAGAAAAGGACAATTATGGCTGAAAATACCATCTCCATCACTGTAAACGAGGAACGCAAGGAGGTGGATGCAAGCTTCACTGGCGTTGAACTTTTCGCGGAAGATAAAAATATTATTGCCGTGCGTTTAAATGGCGAGTTGCGTGATTTGTACACGCCTCTTCATGACGGCGATACCGTGGAATCAGTAGCACTTGATAGTGAAGATGGCATCGCAATCATGCGTCATTCCGCTACTCACGTGATGGCTCAAGCTGTTCAAGAAATTCGACCAGACGCAAAGTTAGGCGTAGGTCCTGTAATTAAAGACGGCTTCTACTATGATTTCGATGTTGATACTCCATTTACGCCAGACGATTTGAAGCAAATCGAAAAGCATATGCAGCGCATTATTAAAGAATCGCAAAGTTTCCGTCGTCGCGTTGTCACAGAAGATGAAGCGCGCGAAGAAGAAGCAAATCAACCTTATAAGTTGGAGTTGATTGGGGATAAGGAAGCTGCTCTTGATCCGGCTGCTGCTGGTGAAATTAGCAAGCATGAGCTTAGCATGTACGACAATGTGGATCGCGAAGGAAATAAGGTTTGGAGCGATTTGTGCCGCGGACCGCATTTGCCAAACACTCGCTATATTAAGGCTTTTAAGCTTGAGCGTGTGGCTGCAGCCTACTGGCGTGGTTCTGAGCAGAATCCTATGCTTCAGCGCATTTACGGCACTGCATGGCCAAGCAAGGAAGAGCTTAAAGCTTACACAACTCGCATGGAAGAGGCTGCTAAGCGCGACCACCGCAAGCTCGGTCAAGAGATGGATTTGTTCTCCTTCCCAGACGAGATTGGTCCAGGCTTAGCAGTGTTCCATCCAAAGGGTGCTGCAATTATTAACGCAATGGAAGATTATTCGCGCGAGCAGCACCGCAAGCATCACTACAGCTTCGTACAAACCCCGCATATTACTAAGGGCGGCTTGTATGAGACTTCCGGCCACTTGCAGTGGTATAAGGATGGCATGTATCCTCCAATGAAGCTTGACGAAGAGCGTGACGAAGACGGTAACGTAACTCGCCAAGGTGCTGACTACTACTTGAAGCCAATGAACTGCCCAATGCATAACTTAATCTTCAAGTCTCGCCAGCGTTCTTATCGTGAGCTTCCTTTGCGCTTGTTCGAGTTTGGTACTGTGTATCGCTACGAGAAGTCTGGCGTTGTGCATGGCTTAACTCGCGTGCGCGGATTGACTCAGGATGATTCGCACATTTATTGCACTCGCGAGCAAATGCGCGATGAGTTGAAGAGCTTGCTTAATTTTGTGCTTGGTCTTCTTAAAGATTTTGGTTTGAACGACTTCTACTTGGAGCTTTCCACTAAGGATGAGCACAAGTTTGTTGGTTCCGACGAGATTTGGGAAGAAGCAACTAATACTTTGGCTGAGGTTGCTAAAGAGTCTGGTTTGGAACTCGTGGACGATCCAGGTGGAGCTGCATTCTACGGGCCGAAGATTTCTGTGCAAGCTCGCGACGCAATCGGTCGCACTTGGCAGGTTTCTACTATTCAGCTTGACTTCAACTTGCCTGAGCGTTTTAAGTTGGAGTACATTGCGGCTGACGGTAGCCACCAGCGTCCGGTGATGATTCACCGCGCACTCTTCGGCTCTATTGAGCGCTTCTTCGCTATTTTGCTTGAGCACTATGCAGGCGCATTCCCAGCATGGTTAGCTCCAGTTCAAGTAACTGGCGTTCCTGTTGCGGACGAGTTTGCTCCACACTTGCAAAAGTTTATTAGTGATTTGGAAGAGAACATGGTTCGTTGCGAAATGGACAGCTCCGACGATCGCTTTGGCAAGAAGATTCGTAACGCTTCTAAGTCTAAGGTGCCTTTCACTTTGATTGCTGGTGAAGAGGATGTGAACAACAATGCTGTGAGCTTCCGCTTCCGCGATGGCAGCCAGTTGAACGGTGTTCCTGTTGCACAAGCTAAAGAGTGGATTTTGTCCATTATTAAGCAGCGCGTGCAAGTGAATACTGCAGAAGATTTCGAGCGTTACACTAAGTGATTGAAGTTAGCTAATTTAAACGCTAACGTAAGTTTCGGTGTAAGCTGAATCTTAACGAGCAAAAGCCCACACTTCTTAACGTTGTGTGGGCTTCTTTATATCTCAATCGCCTACACCGTTACTTTTTCAGTTCATTAGCTGAGTTAGTAACGGTGTTTTGCTTATTACCGTTATTTTCTCAGTTTGTTAGCTGAGTTAGTAACGGTGTTTTGCTTATTGCCGTTACTTTTTCAGTTCGTTAGCTGAGTTAGTAACGGTGCTTGTATCTTCTTACAGCCGCGCGGTTACTATAAGAATGTTGATTGAACACAAGTTTTACTGGCAATTGCGCTAGGAAGGTTGATTCAATGCTGGAATCGTTACGTAGTAGTTTTAAGCGCGTTATTGCTCCGATTGCAAAATTACTGGTTCGATTAGGCGTAAGCGCTAACGCTGTAACAATTGTTGGAACATTAGCAGTAGTTGTTACAGCTTTTGTAACGGCTTTTACAGGTCAACTTATTGTAGGAACTGTATTGCTTACTATTTTCGTGCTTGCTGATGGTTTAGATGGCTCAGTTGCAGCATTAACAACAGGTGGCACAAAATTTGGAGCTTTTCTTGATTCAACGCTTGATCGTATTGCAGATTGGTCACTATTTATGACAGTTTGCATTTGTTTGTGTCGCGCTAGTAACAAAAGTGTGTGTATGTGGATACCATCCGTACTTGGAATGTTGTTAAAATATGCAGGATTATTGAGTTGTATGGTTGCACTTATGGCTGCTTTCGTGACGTCATATGCACGTGCTCGTGGTCAGTCTATTTCGGTTGATCCTAGTATTGGGTTGATTACGCGTGCTGATCGTGTTGCTGTGATTCTTGTTGCCATGGGATTATCTGGCATCACTCATCAACTTTTCTGGTTAAGTTGCGCTATGATTCTGCTTGCTATTGGCGGTATTATTACTGTTTTTCAGCGCATTATTGCAGTCAAACAAGGTCTTGAGTAAGTAGTTAAGCTACATTTGTCTTGAAAGTGCAATAGAATCGTTTCGTTTGATTAACTGTACGTTTTAGGAGTATCATGTCAGGTCATTCCAAGTGGGCGACTACTAAGCACAAGAAGGCCGCTATCGATGCAAAGCGTGGCAAGCTTTTTGCTAAGCTGATTAAGAATATTGAAATTGCTGCTCGTTTGGGCGGTGGCGATCCTGATGGTAACCCTACGTTGTACGATGCCATCGTTAAAGCCAAGAAGGCTTCTATGCCTGCCGATAATATCAAGCGTGCAGTGAAGCGTGGTTCTGGTGAAGAAGCTGGTGGCGCTAACTACGAAGAAATTGTTTATGAAGGTTATGCTCCTGCTGGAGTCGGTTTGATTATTGAGTGCCTTACTGATAATCGTAATCGTGCTGCAGCTGATGTGCGTTCAACCCTTACTAAGGGCAATGGTTCTTTGGCAACAAGTGGTTCTGTGAGCTTTAATTTTGAGCGTAAAGGTTTGATTGAGGTTCCTTCTGAAGGCGTTGATTACGATAAGCTTTTCGAGGTTGCTGCAGAAGCTGGTGCTGAAGATGTAGCTGATGATGGCGATGTGTATTCTGTTTACACTGATTCCAGCGATTTGGTTACGGTTCGTAAGGCTTTGCAGGATGCTGGTTTCGACTACGATTCTGCGGATATTATTATGCATCCAAATAATGAAGTTGAGTTAAGCTTAGAGGATGCTCAGAAGGTTTCTCGTCTGATTGATAATCTCGACGACCTTGATGATGTTCAGAATATCTATAGCAACTGGACCGCTTCAGATGAAGTTATGGCTCAGCTTGAGGAAGATGAATAGAGTCTTATGATGATTTTGGGCGTTGACCCCGGGCTTACTCGCTGCGGGGTCGGCGTGATTGAAGCCGGCGTTTCGCGTCGGCTTTCTTTTATTCACGTTGATGTGCTGAGGTCTGAGCCTGGTCTTTCGCAAGATTTGCGCCTGTTAAAAATTTATAACGGTTTAGTTGAAAAAATTGAGCGTTTTGCTCCAGACACAGTGTCTATCGAGCGTGTTTTTGCGCAAGAGAATCGAAATACTGTGCTTGGTACTGCGCAAGTTGCTGGTCTTGCAATGCTTGCAGCAGCTCAGCGTAATATTCCTGTAGCATTGCATACTCCTACTGAAGTAAAGCTCGCTGTTGCTGGAAATGGTAAAGCTCAAAAAGTGCAAGTTGAGCGCATGGTTGCTCGTTTGCTTGGGCTTAATGTTTTGCCCACACCGGCAGATGCTGCTGATGCTTTAGCTCAAGCTATTTGTCATGCTCTTCGACCGTCCGGAGCTTTGCAAGGTGGAGAGCGTGAGCAGCATTTAACTTCCGCTCAAAAGCAGTGGGCATTAGCCCAGCGTGCTGCTGGTAGTAGAACTTCTGTCAATCGTGGCATGTAGGATAACAATAGAACATCTGTTCTATTGTTGGCTGTTTTTTTGACTTGTTTGTTACGTTATGCCGTGAGTTGTTATGTACGGGAAGGTGAGTATTGATGATTGGGATGCTTGTTGGTCAAGTAGCATCAATTGATGCTCGTACTGTACTTATCAATGTTTCTGGCGTGGGCTACGAAGCGTATATGCCCACTGTAGATTTGTCTACATTGCACGAAGGGCAAGAAGTCTGCGTATACACGTCTATGCAAGTATCTCAAGATGCTATAACGCTGTATGGTTTTACAACTCAGGCTGCTAAGCGCATGTTTTTGCAAGTACAAAAAGTGAGTGGCATTGGTCCAAAAGTTGCGCTTTCTTTACTCTCTACACTTAACGTTGATCGTCTTTTGCAAGCTATTTCAGATGGGGATGTCACTGCCCTTTCTTCTGCACCAGGCTTAGGTAAAAAGGGTGCTCAGAAGATTATTTTAGAATTGAAAGGTTCTCTTGATCTTAATAGTTTGTCTCAAGACAGCTCAAGGATTTCTAGTAACAAAACTATTGATTCTGGGATTAATGCTGTAATTGATGGTCTTGTGTCACTTGGTTGGCGCCAGAGTGACGCTCAGCGCGCTGTTGAGCAGGTTTGTGCCGAAAACAATATTATTACTCCTATAAAAGATGCTGATATGCCTAATATTCTCCGTATGGCGTTGGCTTCGTTAGACAGAGGCAGATGAAGATGCTACTGAACAATACGGTATTGGGGGAGTTGAGATAATGAGTAATGAATACGCTTCTGCAGTAAATACTGGTGTTTCAGAAGACTCTTTGCGCATGGTTTCTTCTGCTCCTTTGGCTCATGAGCAGCTGAGCGATGAAGAGCTTCGTCCGCGCGCTTTAGATGGTTTTATTGGTCAACCGGTTTTAAAAGCGCAATTGCAATTGTTTTTGGATGCAGCTAAAAAGCGTGAGGTTCCGCCTGATCACATGCTTTTGGCAGGACCTCCAGGTTTAGGGAAAACTACGCTTGCGATGATTGTAGCAAATGAGTTGCAGGTACCTATTCGTATTACATCTGGTCCTGCTATTCAACATGCTGGTGATTTAGCTTCAATATTAAGCGCTTTAGATACGGGTGAAGTGCTGTTTATCGATGAGATTCATCGTCTGCCTCGTGCTGCTGAAGAGCTGCTGTATATTGCTATGGAAGATTTTCGTGTTGATGTTATGGTTGGTAAAGGGCCTGGTGCATCTTCGATTCCTCTGACTCTTCCTCGTTTTACTGTAGTTGGGGCTACTACTCGCGAAGGTATGTTGCCATCTCCATTACGTGCTCGCTTTGGTTTTACAGCACATCTTGATTTTTACCCTCATGAGGAGCTTGAAAAGCTTATTGAGCGTTCAGCTCAAGTGCTTGGTATTAAGCTTGCAGATCAAGCTGCTAAAGAATTATCTTTGCGTTCTCGTGGAACTCCGCGTATTGCAAACCGCTTACTAAGACGTGTGCGCGATTGGGCTATTGTACATGATTTGTCTACCGTAAATCATGATGCTGTAGTTGAAGCCTTAGCCTTGTATCAAATAGATACTCAAGGTCTTGACCGTCTTGATATTGCAGTACTAAAGGCTATGGTTTGTCAATTTAATGGTGGACCTGTTGGTCTTAACAATCTTGCTGCAATGGTTGGTGAAGAATCTGAAACTGTAGAAACTGTTTGTGAACCGTATCTTGTTCGTGAAGGATTTTTAGTTCGCACACCGAAAGGTCGTGTTGCAACTAGTAAAGCTTGGCAACATTTAGGTTTGCAAGCGCCTAGTAATGTCAGTGAGCTAGCTTAAAATAATTCTTTCGGACGGTAGTTCATCCGTCTTACAATTGGACACTTAAGGAGTTTATTGTGCCTCAATTTTTCCAGCAGTATGGGATGCTTATTGCGCTTATTGTAGTTATGGTTGGCATGATGTGGTTCCAGACTCGCAATGCAAAGAAGCGTCAATCTGAAATGCGTTCCTTCCATGAATCTTTGGAACCAGGTACTGAGGTTATTACTATCGGCGGTATTATTGGCAAGATTGTAAGCGTCGATACCCAGTATGAAGAGATTGTTATTGATTCTGAAGGTAGCTTGCTGCGTGTGTCATTCCGTGCGGTAAATAGAGTATATACGCGACCAGCATTTATTAGCGACGAGGAAGCAGAAGCTGCACAAGCAGCTGAAAATACTGAGCATGCTGATAATTCTGAAGTTACTGATAGCGCTGAAGTCAGTGCCAGTGCTGAAGTTCGTGAAGATTCTACTTCTGAATCTACGCAATCAACGGAAAATTAATTCTGCGCGCTGTAGTTTTTGATAATTGAATAATTATTCGTGGCATGGAGGCGCAGTAAGTGCCTCCTGTGCTACGAGAGTATGTAACATGTTTCTTTACATATTCTTAAATACACATCTGTGAAGAAAAGAACGTTAGGATTATGACAACGACGGATATTGTAGTAAAAACGTTGAAAACAGTAAGTGACGAAGATGCTGCTTATCTTGCTTCGCTGATTCGTACTGTTCCAGGCTTTCCAAACCCTCATATTACATTCCGCGATTTTCTTCCTATATTTGCTGATGCTCAAGGTTCGCGCATACTGATTGACGCATTAATTGATGCATTGCCAGTATCAATGGATTCTATTGATGTGATTGCAGGTCTTGAAGCTCGTGGCTTTTTGTTTGGACCTTTAATGGCTGCACGTATGGGTAAAGGTTTCCTTGCTGTTCGTAAGGCTGGTAAGTTGCCGCCTCCTGTTATCACTGAGTCTTATATGCTTGAATATGGTCAAGCGAGTATTGAAATTGAGCGTGACGCGATTAAACCTGGTCAGCGTGTGCTTATTGTTGATGATCTTATTGCAACCGGTGGTACTGCAAGAGCAGCAGCTCGTATTATTGATCGTGCGCAAGGAATAGTTGCAGGTTTTAGCTTTGTTGTTGAACTTACTGGTATTAACGGTATGAAAGATTTATGTGATTACCCTTGCAGTAGTTTAATAACCATGCCAGCATAAGAGCATGCATACGAGTATTGTACTTAATCTACTGAAGTACAATACGTTATTATACTTTTAGAAAGCCATGAAAGGAGAAGCTGTGGTTGAAAAACTTAAGTCATCCTTACTGAGTGTATCTAAAGGCGTAATAACTCCTTTAATTGCGATTTTTGTATTTTCGTTAACTATTGGTCTTTTTTTATCCCTCACATTACTTGTTATTTCTATAGAAGAGGGTGCAGGCAGTCTTTCTGATTCTGCTATGTCTATGACTTGGGCTGTATTCATGTTCGCTCAGGGGGTTGGTCTTACTTTTGGTAATTGTGTTGTAACGATTATTCCTTTAGGTCTCACATTATTGTTTATAGCTGTACTTGTGGGGCTTATCCGTAGGATTAAAGGCGGCAGCTTAGCATATATTACTGGTCTTATAGTGTGGGTTGCTACTCATGTAGTACTTGCTCAAAATACGCATGTAACTTTGGTAGATTCAATTGTTGTTATTGCTGGTAAAACTGCATGCGTGTACATATTGGCATTACTGCTTGCTGTGTTCCCTAATAGCGAATTTTGGACAGTAACCAAGCAGCGTTATAAGCAAGTGTGTTCTGTACGTGTGCAAAAAATTATTTGTGTTGCCAAACGTGCTGCAGTAATTGTTTTTGCGTCGTACGCGCTAGTTGCGGTAGCTACTGTTGTAGTTTGGTCTTGCACGCATATTGGTTCTGTTCATTCTTTCTTTATTACCTTAGGCATGCAAAATGGTTCACGTATTCTTACGACTCTTGCCTGTTTCATATGGCTGCCTAATGTAGCAATTTGGGCGTTGTCGTGGATTTGTGGCGCAGGTTTTAGCATTGGCAAGGTAGCATATTTCACACTGTCTGCTGCACAATATAAGCATTTACCACCAGTGCCAGTTTTTGGTATATTCCCAGATGCTATCAGTGATGCTACATATCGTGCTGTGTGTTATGGAATTATCCCAGTAGTGTGCTGCGTAATAATGCTTATTGTAATATTGCATAAACGTGGCTGCGGATTGGGTGTAATCAACATTAATAATAAAACAGAAAGAAAAGCGTTTATAATTGCTGTTGTGCAAGCAGCAATTGTTAGTATTGGCGTTGCTGCTTTTATTACGGTGGTTGGTACGATTATTTTTGCTTGCGCAAATGGTTCGCTAGGCGAGTATCGACTTGCTGTTGTTGGCGTCGATGTTGTTGAAAGTACGCGAGCTGTTGGTCATCTTACTCTTTATGCTGTCATAGTTTCGTGGGTATTAGCTCTTGTAATCAGTTTGTTGATTTGTGGTGTTCGATATTGCTTAAGCTTGCTGACGCATCATCGTGTTTCTCACAGTGATGGGCAGCAGCATAAGGATAGCGCAAAAACTGCTAGTGATGATGCGATTAAAACTGTTGAAACGACTGCTGCAGCAACTACCGCGAAAAATGTTACAAAGGATGCTGTTACAAGCGCTATTCAAGACGCTACTCGTACAACTGGTACAAGCGCTATTCAAGAAGCTACTAAAAGTGTTACTAAAAGCAATGCTGAAATTGCCACGAAAACTGTTACTAACACTGCTGTAAAAGACAATACTGATAATACGAAGGAATCAAACGTTACTCGTAAGACTACGTCTCATAATCAGCCACTGCGCAGCGTACATTCTACCGAAGTATCTGCTAGCAACAGCGATAATAAGAAGCATGATAATATTTCGCATGAGAACAATAATCAACCTGTCACTGCTGATCAGGAAGATAATAGTGAAAATCATACGGAACGTTTGAATCATACTCATAAAAGTAGGCTTACTACAGAAAGTATGGCTACTACAGAAAGTAAGCCTACTACAGTAAAGCAACCAATAAGCGCAGCAGTTAACAAACTTCATACGCAGATGAGTAAAACGTTAGGTGCTGTAGCATCAGCATCGCATTCAGCAGTGAGTGCTGCAAGCAGTAGTGTAAATCAGTGCGCTCATGCAGTGAAGAAACTTATTACGTTACTTCCTGGCACGCAGCCTTTGCAAACACACCATAGTGAAGCTCGTGTTAGTAGTAGTACTGTTACAAGGGATAATCGCACAAATCAGCCGCGCACAGTTCAGTCTGCTGAGTTGCATCGTGTGACAAACTTACGAAAAACTACATCGTCACAATCTTCTCATAATCAACAATCACATACTTATCAACCAGCGTTCACTGATAGAGCTGCGCGTATTGCAACTTCAAACGCAAGCTCCCAAGTAAACATGCCTACTCAAAACAGTGAACAACAACCACCTTTGTCTTTGAAAAAAGCTTATCCTAGGACTGCTTCATCAAAGACGAAAAGAAAATAATTCCTCACTGCTATTTAGGAAGGAAGACCACCGTGCAACAGACACAGAGCCAACAACCAGACGCAAATGTGCTGATAACCACAGGGGAAAGGTCAATTCGCCGAGTGCTTGTTTCAGTTTTTCATAAAGAAGGACTTGAAATATTAGCACAATCATTTATTCAAGCTGGAACTGAAGTGGTTTCAACAGGTTCTACAGCTGCTAAACTAGCGGAACTTGGTGTGCATGTTACTGAAGTTTCTAGTGTAACTGGATTCCCAGAAAGTCTCGACGGTAGAGTGAAAACACTGGATCCGCATATTCATGCTGGAATCTTAGCGGATATGAATAATACTGATCATGTTCAGCAGCTTGAAAAGCTTCATATTAAGCCGTTTGATGCTGTAGTAGTGAACCTGTATCCATTTGTGGACACAGTGATGAGTGGTGCTGAGCAGGATGCTATTATCGAAAAAATTGATATTGGCGGACCTTCCATGATTCGTGCTGCTGCGAAGAATCATAAGTCTGTTGCTGTTATTACTGATCCTGCAGATTACCAGCTTTTAGCTGATCGTATTGCTTCGGGCGAAGGGTTTAGCTTGCAAGAGCGCGAATATCTTGCAGCAAAAGCGTTTGAGCATACTGCAGCTTATGATGCTGCTATTTCTCAGTGGACTACAACAGTTTGGCAAAAGCCTGAAACTTTTGCTGTTCAAAAACAGCAAGAATCCGAGAATTCTAGTGACTCGGCGAACGATACTCTTGTTCTTCCAGCAGATTACACGCGTACGTGGCGTTTAGAACATGCGCTTCGATATGGTGAGAATCCTCACCAGCAGGCTGGATTGTATCTGGATCCTTTGCATAAGGGTGGTTTAGCTCAGGCTGAGCTGCTCGGTGGTAAGCCTATGAGCTACAACAATTATGTGGATGCTGATGCTGCTTGGCGTGCTGTATGGGATTTTGCGCCGCAAATTGCTGTTGCTGTTTGCAAGCATAATAATCCTTGTGGCTTAGCTATTGGAGCAACTGCTGTAGAAGCGCACAAAAAAGCGCATGCTTGCGATCCTGTGAGCGCTTACGGTGGTGTAATTGCTGCAAACACTACAGTGACTTTGGAAATGGCAGAAAGCGTGCGACCAATTTTCACCGAGGTTATTGTGGCTCCTGATTATGAGCCAGAAGCCTTGGAATTGCTTCGCACAAAGAAGAAGAATCTTCGTATTTTGAAGGTTGCAACTCCGCCTGTTTTAGATTTGCAAGTGCATCCTATTGACGGTGGTGCTTTAGTGCAGTCGGCAGATAAGATTGATGCTTTTGGTGACAATCCAGAAAATTGGACGTTGGTTTCTGGAGATCCTGCAGATGATAGCACTTTGCGTGACTTACAATTTGCTTGGCGTTCGCTTCGTTGCGTAAAGTCTAACGCAATTCTACTTGCGCATGACAATGCTACGGTTGGTATTGGTATGGGCCAGGTTAATCGTGTAGATTCCTGCCATTTGGCTGTTGAACGCGCTAACACTTTGGCTGATGGTGCTGAGCGTGCTCGCGGAGCGGTGGCAGCTTCTGATGCGTTCTTCCCATTTGCTGACGGTCCGCAGATTCTTATTGAAGCTGGAGTGAGTGCAATCGTTCAGCCGGGTGGTTCTATTCGTGATGAAGAAGTGTTTGAAGCTGCTCGTGAGGCTGGTGTAACGATGTATGTAACTGGCACTCGTCACTTCTTCCACTAAAACTTCTTCCACTACCATTCATCAATAAATCAATGAATACTACGGATGTGGCGTTTGAAATACTCAAACGCCACATTTTTATATGAGTGACTAAAACAACTTATGTTTTCTTATCGAGAGGCAGGTATGATACAAGTATGACTAAGACTGAACAGCATATTGAACCTCATACAATAGAGCATCCTTATGTATCAGAAAAACGTGAGGGTAAGCCTTACGCTGAGTGGATTATAGCTTTTATAGTATGCGTATCTGCTGTTTTAGCATTTTGGGGGTATATAAAAGCCGCCACAGTTATTATTTCTGTGACGGCTATACTTCTAGGTGTTATACGCATAAGCATGCGTCAACGCAGTCCTTGGAAAGTTCGCTCAGTGAGCTTTGATTCTTTTGTAAGTATTGCGTTGGGTATTGGTTTGCTCATAACGTATGCATCAGTATTATTACTGTAGCGTAATTAACTTATGCCATTGTGTTGTTGTTAGCAGCATTCAAGCTTGTGTCGACAGTTTGCTGAGTGTTCTCATACTGATAGGACTCAGTTTGTTCAGGATCGGCTTGGTTGAATTCAGTTTGATCAATAACTGCTGCTGGAGTTGTTGAAGCTGCAGCTGGTGTATGAGTAGTGTCATCTGTTGCTGCGATTTGCTTGGCAGAAGTGGCGAGCAATTTTGCGAGCAGTATAACAAACCCAACAAGAGCGGCGGCAAAAATCGGAGCAATCCAGAAAACCCACAGTTGCGTTAATGGCTTAACTTCTAATTCGCGCGAATTAGCAAGTACAGCAATACCAGTAGAACGTGCAGGATTCAAACCGGAACCAGTAATCTGGTAGGTTATTAATGTTCCAGCTGCGTAGGCAAGACCCATGTGAGTAGCATAATCACAGTGAGTGGCGCCATTGTCATCAGTGTGGCTCATTGCGGTAGCAACGATGAGCACTACTGCAATAACTTCAACAAGTAACGCAGTAATAACGCCGAAGGATGTGTTTACGCTCTTTAACTGATTTGCGGAAATAGAAGCGTTTTCAAATCCGTTTACTACTGAAGCAAACCAATTAGCGTCTTTCACCATTTTTGTTTGTGGCAATACGACGATAAATACGCCGGCGGCTGCCAATGCGCCAAGAATCTGCGCAATAATATATCCGAGACCTGCTAAGTACGAAGTACGCCCAGTAAGCATAGAAGCAACTGTTACTGCAGGATTAAGATGTCCGCCAGAAATTTTAGCAGCAATACTGATTGCTGCAGCATACGTAATCCCGGTACCAATTGCAATCATGAGCAAATTAATGCCATACATAGCGGTAGCAAGTGAAGAGAACGTGTAAATAACGAACATTGCTAATGCTGTAGCAATAAATTCAGTTGCAAAACGAACAACGAGTGGCGTTTGAAGCTGATTTTTTGTACAAGATGATGGAGTATGAGTCATACTATTCCTTACTATAAATTGTGTTGCGTATTGGTTATTGCAACAGGATAAAACCTCTGCTATAGTAGCACGGCTATGCCATACGGTAGCATAGAAAAACGTGGTAATTTTCTGATTTATTACAAATTGTACAAATAACCACACGAGATACACGGTAAGTAATAATGAATTTTCGATTTTGTGCGCAAAAAATTGCAATTGCGTTACAAAGTTCTGAATAATTCACGAGGTCACGTTGGGAGAACGATGCCAAACGCATATTCCCGCGCCAATCAGGCGCATTCAGATGACAACAACGCCATTCGACTGCAGAAGCTGCTTGCTGAAGCGGGATTTGGTTCAAGACGCAAATGTGAGGAGATTATTCTCGATGGGCGTGTTGAAGTAGACGACGAATTGGTTACAACACTTGGTACTCGCGTAGATCCAAAACGCCAAAAAGTGCGCGTTGACGGTTCGCGAGTAAAGTTCAACACAAAGCTCGTAACGCTCGCATTGCATAAGCCTAAGCGCGTGCTTAGCGCTATGGACGATCCTAAAGGTCGTTTTACTTTAAGGGATATTGTTGGTGACAAGTATGAGCGAATTTTCCACATGGGTCGCTTGGATTACGATTCGGAAGGTCTTATTTTAATGACCAACGATGGTGAGCTAAGCCAGCATGTTATGCATCCAAAGTATGAGGTTGAAAAAACGTATATTGCAACCGTTGAAGGTAAAATCAACGGCATGGTTTGCCGCCGCTTGGTTTCGCAAGGTGTAAATCTTGAAGATGGTTGGATTAAGCTCGACCGTTGTGCAATAATCGACCAAAATCACGACACAACTATGGTAAAAGTTGTGTTGCATTCTGGCAAAAATCGTATTGTGCGCAGAATTTTTGGTGCTGTAGGATACCCTGTAAAGCGTCTTGTGCGTACGCAAATTGGTCCTATTAAATTGGGGGACTTAAAAGCTGGATCATATCGCGTGCTTTCCCCAACAGAAGTGCGCTCGCTTTCTAAGGAGGTTGGCCTGTGATTTGCGTAGCAATTGATGGACCAGCAGGAGTAGGCAAGTCTTCTACTTCTCGCGCTTTAGCGCAATACTACGGTTTTGCATATTTGGATACTGGGGCTATGTATCGAGCTGCTGCTTGGTGGTGCATGCAAAAAGGCATCGACTTAAGCACTCAGCTTTCTTTAGATGATGAAGGTCAGCCTGTAAACGATGCGGATAGTGAGCGTTTTGACCAAATTGTTGAATCTGTTGGCGCCTTGTTTACTGAAGATCACGTAACTTTTAGTGTTGATCCAAAAAATCCTGTAGTGGTAATCGACGGCGAGGATATTAGCGAAGAGTTACGTTCCAGCGGAGTTTCTTCGCACGTGTCTACGGTTTCTTCGATTCCTGCAGTTCGCCGTATGCTTATTGCTGCACAACGTGCGTATATTGCTGCACAGTCAGCCGAAGATTCTTTCTCTCAAGGTGAAGGTATAGTTGCAGAAGGTCGCGATATTACTACTGTTGTAGCTCCTCATGCGCAAATTCGTGTGCTTCTTACTGCACGCGAAGAAGTGCGTCAAGCTCGCAGAAACAAGCAAGATATTGCGCAAGAAAATTTGCAAAATAATCAATCTAACAATAATGAATCTGAGGAAGACGATATTCGCGCTCGTGACGCTAAAGATGCGAGGGTAACAAGTTTTCTTCAAGCTGCAGACGGTGTTACAACGCTCGATAATTCTGATTTAACTTTTGAGCAGACGCTCGATGCGCTTGTTGAAATGGTTGATGCTGCGATTGAGCAGGATGAGTACGACCGTTACGCTGCAAACCTTGAAGGTTACGATCTTGACGATGAAGACCGTGCGCTTCTTCGCGGTGACGTAGTAAGTCAAGACGATGCGAAAGATTCTAAAGCAGTTGGTGTAATCGCTGTAATTGGTAGACCAAACGTTGGAAAATCAACGCTGGTAAACCGTATTTTAGGTCATCGTGTGGCTGTTGTAGAAGATACTCCGGGTGTTACGAGGGATCGAGTAAGTTACGATGCTGAGTGGGCTGGAACCAACTTTAAGCTGGTTGATACGGGCGGCTGGGAAGCTGACGTAGAAGGTATTGATTCTTCTATTGCTCAACAAGCGCAAGTGGCAGTGCGTTTAAGCGATGCTGTGATTTTCCTAGTAGACGGCCAGGTTGGTTTAACAGCTACCGACGAGCGTATTGTTTCCATGCTTCGCGCTGCAGGAAAGCCTATTACGTTAGCAGTTAACAAGGTTGACGATGCTAGAAGCGAGTATTTGACTGCAGAGTTTTGGAAGCTCGGTATGGGTGAGCCTTACGGAATTTCCGCAATGCACGGTAGAGGCGTGGGAGACTTGCTTGATGCAGCGCTCAATTCTTTGAAGAAAGCGAATAAAACTTCAGGCTTCTTAACTCCAGATGGACTTCGCAGAGTTGCTTTAGTTGGTCGACCGAACGTTGGTAAATCTTCGCTTTTGAACCATTTGGCTCACGAGGAACGTTCTGTTGTAAACGACCTAGCTGGTACTACTCGTGACCCTGTTGATGAGGTTGTGCGAGTTGACGGTGAAGATTGGCTGTTTATTGACACTGCTGGTATTAAGCGCAGACAACACAAGTTGACGGGTGCTGAATATTATTCTTCACTTCGCACGCAAGCTGCGATTGAGCGTTCTGAACTTGCTTTGATTCTTTTCGATTCTTCCCAGCCGATTGCGGAGCAGGATTTGAAAGTTATGAGCCAAGCAGTTGATGCAGGTCGTGCAATCGTACTTGTGTTTAACAAGTGGGATTTAATGGATGAATTCTCCAGGCAGCGCATGGAACGCTTGTGGAAGACGGAGTTTGAGCGCGTTACTTGGGCTGAGCGCGTCAATCTTTCTGCAAAAACTGGCTGGCATACGAATCGTCTTGCACGCGCTATGCGAACTGCTTTAAACAGTTGGGATAAGCGCATTCCTACAGGTAAGCTCAATGCTTTCCTAGGGCGTATTCAGTCTGCTCATCCGCATCCTTTGCGAGGTGGAAAGCAAGCGCGAATCTTGTTTGCTACTCAAGCATCAACTAAGCCTCCGCGTTTCGTAATATTCACAACTGGCTTTTTAGAGCACGGATACCGTCGCTTTATTGAGCGTTCGCTTCGCGAAGAGTTTGGATTCGAGGGAACTCCTATTCAAATCTCTGTAAAAGTACGCGATAAGAAGAAGCGTAAGTAAAGCGCAAATAAAGTAAAATAGGAGCGTGTATGGCTGGTTTGGGTGAGTTAGCTCGTGATTTACATCATGCTGCTGAAGACGAGATTTTTCAAGCATTTGTTGATTGGGTTACAGATAACAAACATGTAGATTTGTGGCCGCATCAAGAAGAATCCATTATGGATTTGCTTGCAGGAGACCACGTTATTTTAAACACTCCAACAGGTTCCGGGAAATCTCTTGTCGCGCTCGGCATGCATTTTGCAGCACTCGCTACCGGCAGACGCTCCTACTATACTGCGCCAATAAAAGCGCTTGTGTCTGAAAAATTCTTCGATTTAGTTGCAATTTTTGGGCGCGATAACGTTGGTATGATCACTGGAGACTCGCATATTAATGCAGATGCTCCAATAATCTGCTGCACTGCGGAAATCTTAGCAAATCAAGCTCTGCGCGAAGGTGCAAATGCTGAAGTTGATTGCGTTGCAATGGACGAATTTCACTACTATGGTGACCCAGAGCGCGGATGGGCTTGGCAAGTTCCGTTACTTACACTTCCAAATACGCAATTTTTGCTTATGAGCGCAACTCTTGGAGACGTAACGGATATTGCGGAACGCTTAGAAAAATCAACAAAAAGAAGTGTTGATATTATTGCAGATGCGCCAAGACCAATTCCGCTGGAATACGAGTACACGGATAAGCCGCTTGCCACAACCGTAGAACTCTTATTCAACAAGGGTCTAACGCCAATCTACGTAGTTCATTTTTCGCAAGACGCGGCTCTTGAAACAGCGCAAGCACTCGCAAGCACGGGAGTTTCCAGCAAAGATCAGCGAGACAAAATAGCGCAAGCAATTAAAGGCACAAAGTTTACTACCGGTTTCGGCAAAATCTTGCAAAGACTCCTGCGCACTGGTGTCGGCGTGCATCATGCTGGCATGCTTCCACGATACCGCAGACTCGTCGAACAGTTAGCTCAACAAGGACTGCTACCAGTTATTTGTGGAACTGACACTCTCGGCGTTGGTATTAACGTGCCAATTCACTCGGTTGTGCTTACAGCTCTTACAAAATTTGATGGAAATCGTAGTCGCAAGCTTCGCGCTCGCGAGTTTCACCAAATTGCAGGCCGTGCAGGAAGAATGGGATTTGATACCGAAGGTCTAGTGGTTGCAGAGGCTCCAGAATTCGAGATTGAGAATGCACGCGCTGTTGCGAAAGCCGGGAACGATCCTAAAAAGCTTAAAAAAGTTAAGCGTAAGAAAGCTCCAGAAGGTTTTGTAGTTTGGGGCGAGCCAACGTTTACTAAACTTATTGAAAGCGCTCCGGAAACTTTGAACCCACACATGGTTGTAACGCATTCAATGATTTTGAACGAAGTTACACAAGGTGGAGATGCTAGAGCACGCGTTGAAAAACTTATTGAAGATAGTGCGCAAAGGCCGCAAGATAAAGAAAAATTGCTTGAGCGTTGTGATGATATTTTCCAAACTTTGCTCGATACTCAAGTCATTGAATGCAGAGAGCTTTCGGATGGTTCTTGTGATTATGATCTTGATGTTGCTATGCCAGAAGGTTTTGCGCTAGATCAGCCGCTTTCTCCGTTCTTGCTTGCTGCTTTGGAACTTCTAGACCCAGAATCTCAAAGCTATGCGCTTGACGTAATTTCTATGGTTGAAGCGACTTTGGATGACCCTAAGCCTGTTCTTCGTGCGCAGGAGCGCAAGGCTCGTGATGCTGCGATGGCTGGTATGAAGGATGATGGTGTCGACTACGAGGAGCGCATGGAACGCCTAGCTGAAGTTACTTATCCTAAACCTTTGGAAGATTTGCTAGCTCCTGCTTTTGCGCAATATCGTAAAGACGTGCCGTGGGCAAACGACTACTGGATTAAGCCTAAATCTGTGCTTCGAGACATGGTTGAAACAGCATCCGATTTTACTGGATATATTTCACGTTATGGCATTGCTAGAAGTGAGGGAACGCTTCTTCGTTACCTTTCTGACGCTTACCGTTCACTTGCTCGAACTGTGCCAGAAGATATGCTTAACGAAGAATTACGTGATATTATTTCGTGGCTTCGTCTTGTTGTGCGCTCTATTGATTCAAGTCTTGTTGACGAGTGGGAGAGTGCAGGCGGTTCGGACGCAGAAGCTAATGCTGTAACTATGGCTGCTCCTGGAACTTCCGAGTCTGTAGTTGAGGATCGTCGCGGACTTATTGTGTTGATTAGGAATGCTATGTTCCGTCGCGTGCAACTTATGGATTTGGAAGATGCTTCAGCCCTTGGCGAACTTGACAAAACTTGGGGTTATGGCGTTCATGAGTGGAATGATGTGCTTGACGACTATTACGACGAGCACGAGTATGTTGGCATCGACGCTAAGGCTCGAAGTGGCGACTTATTTATTTTGGATGATTCGCTTGAAAAAAGTGAGCATTCGTGGAAAGTTCGGCAGATTATCGATGATTCAGACGGGGATCATAATTGGGCTATTACTGGCGTTGTTGATTTGGATGCAACGCAAGACGAAGGCGAAGTTGTGTTCTTCGATTATCAAGTTTCGCACGTGTAATGTTAGGAATATGCTAGCAAAATACAAAAACATAAATCGAACGTTTGTTCTATTTATGTGGTAGGCTGATACGTATGGAGCAGGATTTATTTGCAGCAAGTAGCGCGCCGGTCGATGTAACGCGTCCGTTAGCTGTGCGCATGCGTCCGAGCAGTATTGAAGACGTGTTGGGGCAGTCGCATGCGCTAAAAGAAGGTTCGCCTTTGCGCAGGCTTGCAAACCCTCAGTCGAAAGGTTCTCTTACTGCTCCAAGTTCTGTTGTGTTGTTTGGCCCTCCGGGAGTTGGCAAGACTACGCTTGCTTATATTGTTGCTCGCCAATCTGGGCGCGTGTTTGAAGAGCTTTCTGCTGTAACTTCTGGAGTTAAGGACGTTCGCGCAGTGCTTGATCGTGCACATGAGCGTTTAGTGAGTAAAGGCCAAGAAACAGTTCTTTTTATTGACGAAGTTCATCGTTTTTCTAAATCTCAGCAGGATGCTTTGCTTCCAAGTGTTGAAAATCGCGATGTAACGTTTATTGGTGCGACTACCGAAAATCCAAGTTTTTCAATTATTAAGCCGCTTTTAAGTAGATCTGTGGTTGTTAAACTTGAGTCGCTGAGTGTGGAAGATTTGCATACACTTATTGAGCGTGCAGTAACTAGCGAAAATGGGCTCAACAATCAGCTTAAAATCGATAACGACGCAATAGATTCAATTATTCGTTTAAGCGGGGGAGACGCTCGTAAAACCCTTACTATTTTAGAAGCTGCAGCAGGAGCAATAACAGGAGATTCCGCGTTACAGCATGGCAAAAAGAAGCCTGTAATTACTGCTGATATTGTTTCTAACGTAATGGATACTACTACAGTTCGTTATGACAAAGACGGCGACGATCATTACGATGTGATTTCTGCTTTTATTAAGTCGATGCGCGGAAGTGATGTTGACGCTTCTTTGCATTATTTAGCGCGCATGCTTCGCGCTGGTGAAGACCCGCGTTTTATTGCAAGGCGAATTATGATTGCTGCTGCCGAAGAAGTTGGTATGGCGGCTCCACAAATTTTGCAAGTAACTGTTGCAGCAGCTCAAGCTGTTGCTTTAATCGGCATGCCAGAAGCGCGCATTATTCTTTCGGAAGCTGTGATTGCTGTAGCAACCGCTCCTAAATCAAACGCAAGCTATAATGCTATTAATCAGGCTTTACAAGATGTTGATGCTGGCAATATTGGTCAAGTTCCTCTTCATTTGCGTAACGCTCCAACTGCTTTGATGAAAAGTTGGGGCAATCACGACGGGTACAAGTATGCTCACGACTATCCGGGAGCTGTAGCATCGCAACAGTATATGCCAGACGAGCTAGTTGGACGCGAATACTATCATCCTAACGACCGTGGCTACGAGCACGAGCTCACTCAACGCTTATCTCAAATTCGCAATATACTTCATAAGTCCGAAGAAAGTAGAGATGTTGGCAATGAAAAAAGATAATATTCTACTGTATTATTGCGTATCAACCATTGTGCTTATTTGCATGCTTACCACATGGGTTGTGTATGTTCGCTTTGTTGCCGACACTGTACAAAACAGCGGTTTTTCACTGAAACATCTTATGAGCAACAATGCTGTAACAGCTGTAGTTGAACCAAATAAGTCAGATAATGCTCTTGCTTTAGCAGGTCGTGCTTATAAAAACGTGCTTGAAAATCTTCACGGAAAATACAAGTTCAAAAATGTTCCAGATTCCTTCGGATATTACTACGATCTATGGGATTTGGATAATGATAAGATTCCAGAACTTATTGTAACTGCAAGGAAAAAATTAGGTTACGATGATGATAAGCCGCGTTTTACTAAAGTATTTTCTTTTGATGGCAAAAAGATTGTTGAGTCGCAGTTAATTGAAGATTTAGAACCGTCTCATAATGGCGAATTCTCAGAAACATTAATGTACGATCATAATCACAATGGCATAGTTGTGTATCAGGTATTTGATGGGCTTAAAGTTCGTCGTGATACTTACAAGCTTACTGAAGATTATAAGTTTACATTAGATTCAAGTGTTGAAGATAATTCTGCAGATCCTAGCACTATAGGCGATCTTGATGCAATGTTTGTTGATGTTAAAAATCTTAAGCCTGTAGACAATCTCATCAATAATATGACTCTTAGCGAAAAAGAGAAGAAACACAATAAGTATATTCAAGATTTACGAGATGATGGATACACCATTCTTACCGGCAATGTTCAAGAGATGAATATTGACGAAGTAAAGCAAACAGCACAGCCGGATGCAGATTTAGAAAATTATTCTTATTATTTTGTCAACGATTCAAAAATTATTTATACGGTAAATATGCCATACAAAACCATCATAACTGTTGGAGTTGATGGCAAAGGTACGCCAGTTCCTGACACATACGTTTACAAACGTTTCTTTGTTGAACCTAAAGCCGGAGAAATGAAAGATTATGTAGGAAAGAACGTAACTATAGCAGTTAAAAAGGCTTCTTCAATATGCTTTACCCTAGAACCAGATTACGAAAACCCTAGCTACAGCGCTCTAAAAATCATTACAGACTAAATATTTTAACGCGTAGCAGATCTCACAAACTTGCCTGATATTACTTATTTGTATTCATCTAAGCTAGGATCTAATTCCTGAATTATGTATGAGCTACTAGTTAATACAGGCTGCCCCCATGGAAGATTGTTTACAGTATCATACATTCCATCTGTTGCAAAAGTAACTCTCTTCCCAACATAATTCATAATCTTGTCATGATCCGGATTGTGTATAAACCCATCATCTAATATTATTACGACCCTATTCATCAAATTACTTGGAGGCCTATATCCGCACTCAGTTCCATTACAATATGACGATGCTGAGCGCGGATTATCTAAAGCAAGCACTGTGGTAGTTGGGTTATTGTTAATACGTATAAAATCATCAAGACTAAAACCAGTATATGTTACTGGCGCACCAGGATAGTTGTATGCTTCTTCTGGAGTAAGCTGTTTTACTGTGCCAGTATAAACTTGATACCCTTTTTCTTGCCATTGAAGAACTTGCTTATCGTACGCCTTTTGCTTATCGCTACGTTTATTTGAGTTGATTAACTTATTGATACCAGTTGCATCATTTATAGGGATAAAAACTGGAGCAACTACTTTATCCATTTCACATGTATCGTTGTCATTTTTCTTAATAGGATAATCAACTACTGTAGTACTATCATTCAGTTCGTTTCCATTAAGCGTATAAGATACTTCTTTCCACTTGAATGGAGTATCTAAGTCAAAAGAAGGATTGTTATTAGAAAGATTGTTATACCACTCTTCACTTTCCGGAAAATAGAATACTAAACCTTTGTGATTCCTATAAAAGAAAAGTGTTGAATGCTCATATCTACCTAATAGAGTTTTGAGAACATTATTAGGAGCAACTAGCTTATTCCCATCGTATGAAAAAACTCGTGTTGACGACACTTCCTGAGTATCGTCTGAATCATTTTTCTTAACTTTGTACGTATCAGTAACCAATAAATCAGGTATTTTGTCATCATTAATATCCCATAAGGCGTAAGTATAATCGCCTTCTGGAGCATCATTGAATGAATACTTGTGAATATTTTCAAGCACATCCTTGTACTCTTTGCCTGCTTGAGCAAGAATATCGTCAGTATTGCGAGTATGCGGTTTTGTGATAGCACTTATGGTACTGCTAGCAACATGATTCAGTGAAAAACCGCTATTTTGTACAGTGTCGGCAACAAAACGAACATACACAACCCATGTGGTCAGCATGCAAATAAGTACAATGGTTGATACGCAATAATACAGTAGAATATTATCTTTTTTCATTGCCAACATCTCTACTTTCGCCAAGTCGCAGCATTGTAATTGCTTTTGCTAAAATGTAGGTTTCATACATTTTATACGTTTTATACGTTTTATACGTAAATCTACTCACCGTAATTGGAAGAAACATCTTTCATTAAACCTGCCATAAGCGAGTTGTTGTCAATGTGGGAAAGATTACTAGCATCTCCAACAATCATCACATCGCCAGCAGTAGTCGGAAAAATTATTACAGAACATGGGTCACCAACAATAAAAATATGATTGTCATCACTCATATCGAAGGGGCTACCATTTTTGTAAAGTATATTCTCTAATTTTTTACGATTTTTTTCAGCGGACGGAAACTCGTTGAGTACGCATGATGCATCTTTTTCAAAAGCGTCGCCTGTTCCAATTTTTACGATTGCTTTAGCTCCACCAAGAGCATAGCTATGCTTTATTGGCAGATTACACTTTTCGCTAATAGCGTTAAGATCTGGCTTTATATTAAGAGCATTTCGCACGCCACTAAAAGATCCATTGTGCTGAACGCAATAGCATAAGCCAGCTATTATAACGAAAACAACAAATCCCCAAAAATAGCTTTTAGCTTTGCTCATCATAAACCTCCATCTCAAACAATGCGCTTACAAAAATAAAGCATCACTGATTCAGTGCTATTGTCAATCAATCTCTCTTAACTACGTTCGTACTAGCTGAGCTTTTGCATAAGCAATCTCTTAAGTGAAATTCTTACATATGATTTTAGTTATATGCGCTGATAAGAAAACATGCAAAACATTATGCGTATCTTTGGTTTGATTACGTAATTTATATAGCTTCTCATAAGCAAAATGGGCCTCTCAAATTAGAGAAGCCCATTCGTATACGATTTAAACGGCGTGTTAATCTAAATCATTATTCACGCACAAGCATAATGTGGTCAACGTTGTCGAGTGGAGAGACGCGGAATAGCACAAAACGATTGCCGATGACTTGCACGACTTCGGCGCCGAGCTTTTGAGCAAGTTCGTCAGCAGCTTCTTTGGCGCTTAATCCGGAACCATCTTGCACAGCGCACTTCATGAGCTCGTGATACTGCATGGTTTCGTCTGCTTGTTTCACAGCTGCATCAGTGATATCGTTTTTTCCCACATACAACAGTGGACTTAACGTATTAGCGAGCGCGCGCAGTTGCTTCGTCTGCTTTTTCGTCAATGCCATAAGGCGTCCTTTCAAATACCCAGTATAGGTAATCTTAAAAGTAGTACTTCAGGTACATCAGTGTTATATAAGTGCTTAACGGATTATACAGTATATTGCGAATTGTTGCATGCGCTAATACAAATTTATTTATTGCGCATTTATTGCGCATTTATTCCGTATTTATTGCGCGTGCTGCAAAAGTGTGAGATATTTTCAAAATTTTTATTACCAAGGCAGCATGTTGCACACAATAATCGCGCACACAACACAAAGAGTAACTACTAATAGCAGCACGTCTTTGATACGTATTTTCCATGAGTACAAGTGAGTTCTTTCAGCTCCAGGCGTGTAGCAGCGTGCATCTAATGCGAGCGCAAGAGTGTCAGCATGGCGAATGACTCCTGCAAAACCTGGCACTATTAAAGCTGTTATAGCGTGTACTCGTTGCTTAAAAGAACCATCTCGAATGCTACTTCCGCGAGCGATTTGCGCTAGTGCCACAGAGTGCGCTTCTGTACTGAGCGTTGGTAAGAATCGTAGCGCTAGGCTCATAATAAGTGCTATTTCTTGCGTTGGTATTCCAATATGTCGAAGTGGTGATAGTAATCGTGTGCAAGATTCGCTCAGCGTTGTTTGACTCATTGTTAGTACTAGAATTGCTCCAATGATAATAACAAGTGAGAATCGTGTTGCAAACAGTATCGCATAGTTCATTCCGTCAGTTGTAATAGGAATAGTTGCAATATTTGCTAGTACTGTGCCTGTTCGCACTGTCAGAATGTTCAGTAGTCCGGAGAAAACAAATACTGCAATAATCATATGCAGCGAAGCAATAAGCTTAACAAACGGTATTTTTGCAGCAACAGTTAGTGTAAATGTTACAAAAGCAAGAATAGCTAGCTGTATGTAGTTAGTAATGCTAAAAGCGCTTAGCATAAGAATAAAGCATGATAGCAGTGTTGCACGTGGGTCAAAAGATTGAAGCAGCGAAGTTGTTTTTGCTTTTGTGGAACTTTCTTTCTTTATGCTATTTTCAGTATTGTTTGCTTTATTCCTTGCTTTTAATGTTACTAATCTTGCGCCTAAATCTTCTGCTTCTTGAAGATTATGCGTAATAAGTATAATGGTTACGCCTTGATTGTGTAGCATTTCAAGAATTTCTCGAATACGCAACGCAGCTTCAAAATCTAATCCGGCTGTTGGCTCATCCAGTACGAGCACGCGTGGCTTGCAAGCGAGAACGCCAGCTATTGCAACAAGACGCTGCTGACCTCCAGAAAGCGCAAAAGGTGATTTTTCAGCCAAGTTCTCAAGGTTCAATAAGCGTAGGGTTTCATCCACACGTTCTTTAAGAGCATTGCCTTTCAGCCCAAAATTTTTTGGTCCATAAGCGACATCGTTCCGTACTGTGTCAGCAAAAAGCTGTTGTTCTGGCAGTTGCATAACGTAGCCAATTGTTTGATGTAGTTTTTGTCGTATTATTCTAGATGTTTTAGCTCTAACAGATATGCCATGCACTGTTATGTTTCCTGAATTGGCTTTTAATAATCCGCACATTGTTTTGGCAAGAGTTGATTTGCCGCAGCCGTTTTCGCCCATTATTGCAATTGTTTCTCCGCTTGTAACAGTGAGTGAATAATTATTAATAACAGCTGGCGAAGTTTTATCATATTGAACAGTTAGTCCGGAAATTTCTACAGCGATATCTGACTTATTTTCTTTGCATCTACTATCTGTTAAGTTTTTGTTCTTGCTCATGTTAGTTACATGATTATTTGCCAACTCAATATGAGAAAAGTAAGTTTTTAAACCATTCAAGCTTACTTCTTTGAGGATGCCATTTTTTAGTAAAAGTATGCGATTTGCGCGCTTGCATTCCTCAAAATTGTGTGTAATTTGAACGATAGTAGTGCCATTTTTGTGCAAATTATCGAATAATGCATCTACGTCTTTGCGTGCGAACGAGTCGAGCATAGAAGTAGGTTCGTCAAGAACAAGCAGTTTAGAATTCATCGCAATAGCACTTGCTAAGGCTACTCGTTGCTGCTGTCCGCCGCTCATAGTGCTAGGGTCATCGTAACGCTTATCTTCCATATGAACGGTTTTTAAAGCCTCGTTGATATGGTTATGCATTGTTTCTTGAGGGAATTGCAAATTTTCTAGTCCGAAGGCAACATCTTCTTCAGTAATTGTAGTAATAATCTGATCTTCAGGACTTTGGAAAAGTGCGCCAATATATTTTCGCGCGTTTTTGTAAGCATCAGCATAAGCAGTAGTATTTTCAAAAACTTTTTCGCCGCACAATTCAACATAGCCGCTATCTGGAGCGACTAGTCCTGCAATAATTTTTGCCAATGTTGATTTACCAGAACCGTTTTTGCCAACAATCGCTACGCGTTCACCAGGGTGAATTGTAAGATTTAGTTGCTCAAGCGTCCAAGTTTTTCCATCATCGTAGCTAAAGCAAATATTTCGCAACACTACTTGTGCATTGTTTTCAATCATGTGCTTTTTAGCTTCGTTCGTACTGCTGCTTGTGCTGATATTATGCATAACTATGCTGCTTAGGATGATTAGTTATTTTTGTGTAGTAGGTTGGAAATTGGTTTGTAAATAAGCATAGTTACTACTACGTGCAAAGCAAGTTTAATAATATTAAACGGCAGTAATGCTGGAAGAATAAGAGCCGCAACTTGCGAAACAGTCATATGGGCGTAAAGCGGTGTAATAACAAGGTTTCCTGCTATTGCGAGCGCAATTGCAACAATAGAGCCTGCCAAAAGTGCAATGATTGCGCCTTTTCTGGTGTGCATTTTCTTGTACACGATTGCTGCTGTAACGCTAGCTCCTAAAGAAACTAGCACTGCCATAACTGTGCCGAGTGGATTGGTAAACAAGTGCGGTGCAAAGCCGAGTATGCTTACGATTGCTGCAGCTGCAGGACCATACGCGAATCCTGCAACTAGGCACACGATTCCAGAAGGATCATATTTTAAATACGACAAGTCTGGAATAAGTGGAAATTCTATGAAGCTTACTGCCATTGAAAGTGCTACAAATAGCGCATATTTTGCGATTTTCTCACTAGACCAGCGTGCGTTTGAAGAGTTTATTTGGTGATTATTGGTATGAGAAATGCCCATGATGGGTCTCCGTTTCTTTCATCCGGACTGTAACCGTTGGCTTCGGAATTTAACCGAATCAGCAGCTTGTAAGCCGCTCGCGGGCTTCAAAAACGCATGAAACACGTATTTTGTTACCGCCAGTAAGGATTTTCACCTTCCCTGAAACTAACTATTCTTTTGTATCTCATGCTAAGAACATTGTTGCAATCATTGTGTGGCGAGGGTAGGTGCGAGAATACAAGTATGAGCAATATGGGAACAAAGAAAATTGTGCGCAGTAAAGCTAAGAGTATTGATAAGCTTGCTGTTGTTGTAGTTACGTATAAGCGTCAAGAACTTTTGGAGAATTTATTCCATTCTTTTGAATGTTTGAACGAGTGTCCTTGGCGAATTGTTGTTGTGGACAATGAGTGCAGCGATAAGACTCGCGAAATGGTTGCTCGTCTTGAAGCTGATTTGACTCATCGTTGGGGAAATGCAGAAAAGGATGCTGAAGGCAATTGTTTTCACGTTGTTTACGCTCCTCAAACTGAAAATCTTGGTGGAGCCGGTGGTTTTAGTGCTGGTGTAAAGAAGGCTTACGAACTTGGAGCTAAGTGGTTCTGGGTTATGGATGATGATGTTGAAACAGTGCCTGAATCTATTGAGCGTCTTGCTCCTTGGACGAAGCGTCACGCTGTTATTCAAGGAAGCCGCTTAGATTATGATGGTGGTAATTTCTACTGGCAGTATGATTTTTTGGTTCCTCTTGGTATACCGAATCCTATTGCTCCAGCCGCTTTCGGAAGAGCTGGTTATCGTGTGATGAATACGATGTGCTTTGAGGGTGGTTTGATTCGTCGCGATATTGTTGAAAAAATCGGCTTCCCAGATTCTCGCTACTTTATTTACTGGGATGATACTACCTATGGGTATCTTGCTAGTAAAGTTACGAATCCTATTGTTATTCCTGATATTATTCTTCGTCGTACTCGCGATATTCCTAATTGGGATATCGCTGGAGTGCGTCAACTCAACTCAACATCAGATATGAACCGTTACCATATTATGCGAAATCGTGGGTTTATGGCTCGCTACTTTATGGTTCATGGTGATTTTCGCCCGTTGATGTTTGCGCTTGGAACTGCTTTAACAGCTGCTAAAGAGCTTATTCGTTTGGTTGCTGTTGACCGTGAGCATATTGTTTCTGGTATTACCAAATTATTCACCGGTTGGTTGGCTTCTCGTAAGATTTTGCACGACGGAACGTGGAAACCTATGCCGCCAATAGCATAGAAGCTACCAACATAGTAAGCGTGTCGCACTGAATATACGGTAGAATACTGTTGAATATCCTGTTACAGCACACATTCAGAGGGGAGTGTTAGTGAGATGATTGACACTGCACAAGCATTTGGCGTCGATATTGGTGGTTCTGGTATTAAAGCTGCTCCAGTGAATTTGGAAAAAGGCGAGTTTGCAGAACCTCGTTATAAGATTCTCACTCCTGCAGTTTCTACGCCTCAGGCGGTTGCGGATATTGTTCGTCAGCAGCTTGAACATTTTGAAGTTCCTGCAGATGTTCCTGTGGGAATTGCATTCCCAGCTCCGATTAAGCCGGGTAAGAAGCTTGATTTTATGGCTAATCTTGATCAGTCTTGGATTGGTGTTGACGTTACTGAAGTCTTTAGTGAGGCTTGCGGTCGTCCAGTAACAGTTGTTAACGATGCTGACGCTGCTGGTTTAGCTGAACAAAAGTTCGGTGCCGCTAAAGATAAGGATGGCTTAGTTATTGCTACAACGCTTGGAACCGGTATTGGTACAGCTTTGATTTACAACGGCGTGCTTATTCCAAACACTGAGCTTGGTCATATTCAGCTTGAAAAAGGTAAGGGCGATGCTGAAAAGTATGCTGCTTCTTCCGTTCGTGAAAAGCTTGATATGGGCTATAAGAAGTGGGCTAAGCGCTTAACAAAGTACTACGGTTTGATGGAAAAGTACTTTAACCCTGACTTGTTTGTTGTTGGTGGTGGTGTGAGTCGCGTAAGCGAAAAATTCCTTCCACATATTGATATTAAGACTCCTATTGTTGTCGCTTCTTTGCATAATGAGGCTGGTATTATTGGTGCAGCTTATTATGCAAGTCAAAAGCAGCAGCATTAAATAGTTATTGATAAGATTACTGGTAGAAGCTGGGTGTGTGGTTTATGCACTGCCCAGCTTTTGCTATGCCAAGTGTTAGGGTAGTTGCGTGCGATTTTCTTCCAGAGTAGATGTAAGCGAACCAAATCCTATTATTGTAGCTCAGCGTAAAGCTGTATCCCAGGGTATAAAACTCACTAAATTAAACGACTCTAATCCTACTGTTCACGCTCTTGCTCCTGAATGTTTATCTGGACGTTATACTGCCGATGCAAGAGGTCCTCAAGAAGCTAGGGAGCTTATTGCAGACTTTATTAACAAGCGCGACAATCGCACGAATACTGCTACTCCTTCAACATTGAATCCAGATCGTCTTTACGTGCTTTCTTCAACGTCTCAAGCTTACGCATGGCTTATGATGCTTCTTTGCGACGCAGGAGATGCTGTTATGGGACCGACTCCAGGCTACCCGCTTATTGAGTCGATTGCGCGCTTGCAATGCGTGAACGCAATACCGTATCCTTTGCATTACGACGGTTCTTGGACTATTGACGTGCCTCGCGTTCGAGAGTTATTAGAAGATGCGTCTTTGAGAATTAAAGCGCTCGTTCTTATTAATCCTAATAATCCTACAGGCTCCTATGTTAAGCAAGAAGAAAGAAAAGAATTATTGCAATTATGTCATGATAATGACGTTGCGATTATTGCTGACGAAGTGTTCTACGACTATTCGTTAGAGCCTTTTGAAACGAACGCTAGGTTTGCTGGAGAAGCTTCAACGCTTGTGTTTGCGTTGGATGGTTTTTCTAAAATGCTTGCTGCTCCTCACGCAAAAGTTGGTTGGATTGAAGTTTCAGGGCCGGAAGATGACGTTTATGAAGCTCAAAAAAGACTTGACGTTATAGCAGACGATTTTTTGCCAATTGGAACAACGGTTTCGCAGCACATTCCCGAGTTGCTGGCATACGCTTCTTCGCAGACTCAAAAGGTGCGAAATCGCGTGAATAACAATCTTGCAACTCTTCGTAAGACCTTAGCTTCTTGGCCGCATTGTTGTGTAACTGCTTTGCGCGCAGAAGGCGGTTGGAATATTTTGTTGCGTGTGCCATCTTGCATTGACGATGATGTGTTAGCATTGCGTTTAATACAGGATTATCACTTAGTTTCGCAGCCAGGCTACTATTTTGATATGCCGGCAAACGGGTATCTTGCACTTTCGTTACTGCCGGAACCAACGCAGTTTATTGAAGGTTTGAAAGCACTTTTACAAACTGTCGATACTCTTCTTTGCGAAGAATGATTTGCAAATAACGTTTCGTTAAAAAAGCGTAAGCCACGAACGAACTACATACCATAAGTCCGGGTTAAAGCGGAGCGTACTATCTTCGCGACCTGTAACGAACCAGCTGAGTGCTGCAATAATAATCGAAGCAAAAAGCAGCGTTACTATCAAAAAATGGATACTGTATGAAAGAGTTTTCTTCTGCCAAGAAGCATTTTTGCGAATTGAAATAGCATATTCTAAAAGTAATGTAACACCAACTACTGCAATAATGGCAAAAGACCAAGCAAAATCAGCAATATAGCGCCAACCAATGCCAGCTTTCAAACTATCGAATACGATAAGTACAACCCCAATTATGAATGCTATTATGCTGGCATGCCATGCAAGACGAACGTGGCAACGTTTATACATTATGCAGGCAGCAGCTACTGCAATGAGCGCTAGTGGTGATAACGTAAACATTCCGCCAATCATAGGTTCAGCATACTGCCATCTGTCAAAAGCAACAGGCTGAATACCAATCCAAGGAAAAGTTGGAATAAAACGCAAAGGTAGCGCAATATAGCTAAAAATAGATGGCAAAATATTTTGTAAAGGCAAACGCATAGTAGTCATATCGGTAATAGTGATCTGATATTCGTTGCCAAAGTTGAAGGGTGAGCCAAAACGGAGCAGATTGTATAATCCGAAAGGTATAGCAGTAATCATGCAAGGAAGTACCCAAGCTGCCGCATATTTCAAAAGGTTATGCCATGAATCAGATTGGCAGGAGTGTTGAAGAATACTGTTTATATTTTCTTTCACGCGCGAATAGATAACAGGAATTGCGAAAAGAACAGCTATAACAAATGTAGGACGACAACCTAAGTTCAGCGCAATAAAGAAAGAACCGAGCATAATATTTCGCAATAAATGTGTTTTATTCGTTCCAAAATAACACCATATGCCAAGAGTTGTGAAGAAAAGTGAAGCAGCCATAGGAACTGAATAGAATGAGGTCCTAAACCACAAATACACAGTATTCGAGGTAATAAAGAATAATGCTAACGCAATTGATACGGTTCCTAAAGACACGTTTTGTGCAGTATGTTGAATGATACGAAGAACAAGTAAAGAACCTGCAATAAGAAAACCAATAAGAAACACAAGCGTGGCAACTGTAGTTGGAAGCATTGTGCCACCGGGTACCCATAATCCAGTAATAAGTTTATACGGTAAAAACAGCAATACTGCTGGTAACACGCCAAAGTATGAATACCAGTGTCCCTGATAGTACGCGTAATCCCAGTACATGTGATGCACTGAATGATTAAGGAGATTGTTTCTAGCTGTTGGATCGTAAGGATTCGCTAATTGTGCTAATTCGTGAGGAACTGGCAGATTAAGATGAACTTTGCCACTGAGCAACGCATCAGCTGTGTGCGCGTATTGGTCAAAATCATAGGTGTAATTACCTGCAGTGTCGAAATGCATAGGAGTAGCATTACGCAAATTCCAAATAATTGTTACTATGCCAATAGTAACGAATGGTAGCCATGATAATGCAAGATAGCACCGTTGACGTAGGCTGTTAGTGTCAAGCTGAATATGCCATATTTTTGACCATGGATTCCACAGAGATAGTAGCAATGCGAAAATAACTAGTAGACTTACACGTCCCCAAGACCAGCTAAACGGTGCGCGGACGTTAGCACGAGCATCTTCAATATCAAGCACAGCGCCTACAGGATGTTGTAGCCATACGCGCACAATACAATGCTGATCAATTGCTTCATGAGGTAGCATCAGCAATGAAGCATCAAGTGCTCTAGGGTTTGTGCTTTGTGGCTTGCTCACATATTTATTAGCTTCAATACGCGTGTGAATATCATCTGTAATTTGCTGCTTTTTATAAAATTTGCTTTTAATATGCGACGGTTGAAGACGAATATAAGGCGAGCTTCCATCTGAAATTACTTCCAAATACGCTTCTGAGGGGTCAGTTATAAGTAAACCGCCGGAGTTTAAACGTCGAACACCACTACCAAGAGTATTGTGGACGGATGCGCTATCCGTGCTGCCAGTAATGCTATTCCAAAAGGGAAGATTACCAATTGAACATTCAAAAAGTATGACGAACGCAGCGATAAGCAATGGTATGCGCAAAAAATGCCATGCGCAAGGTAAGCCATGAGCGTGAGTTGTATTGCTCACGTAGGTATTAGCATCTTGTGATTGAGCATGCTGTGATTTCTTCGACAAATTTTGAGCCGTGGACGATGCAACCATCACATAACCATTCTATTGCAAAGCTTCGAGTAAACAGTGAACGAATACTTATTCTTCAGCAACCAAGTCAAGATACTCATCATTCCACAAGTCTTCATCACCATCAGGCATGAGTAGTACGCGCTCAGGCTGCAATGCTTCAACAGCACCCTCATCGTGAGTAACAAGCACAATTGCGCCCTCATATTTTGCAATAGCTTTAAGAATCTCATCGCGAGATGCCGGATCTAAGTTGTTTGTAGGCTCATCGAGAAGCAGTACGTTAGCTTGTGATGTAACAAGTGTTGCGAGCGCAAGACGAGTTTTTTCGCCGCCGGAAAGTACTCGTGCAGGCTTCATAGCGTCATCACCTGAAAATAGGAAGCTTCCAAGCATGGATCGTGCTTGAGTGTCATTTAAGTTTGGTGCAACATGCTGCAGATTTTCGAGTACCGTAGCGTCTAAGTCTAAAGTGTCGTGTTCCTGTGCAAAGTAGCCAATTTTGCAGCCGTGCCCATACTGCACTTCGCCAGTATCGGCTGTTTCTTCGCCTGCTAAGATGCGTAAAGTTGTGGTTTTCCCGGCACCGTTATATCCCAAAATAACAACTCTGGAACCCTTGTCTATTGCAAGATTAATACCTGCAAAAACAATGTTAGAACCGTATGCTTTAGAAATATCTTTAGCCATAATTGGTGTGCGGCCACATGGTGCTGGTTCTGGGAAGCGAATGTCGGCAACTTTTTCTTGTTTTTGAGCTTCGCTTGTTTCGCTCAGCAAACGTTCGGCTCTGCGCATCATGTTTTGTGCAGCAACAGCTTTTGTGGCTTTTGCGTGCAAGCGAATGCCTTGTTTCATAAGGCGTTCTGCTTTCTTTTCTGCAACTTCTCGTTCGCGGCGGCGACGTTCCTCATCTACTACGCGTTGATGTAAGTATGCTTTCCAGCCCATTGAATACATGTCTATTTGTGCGAGTTGAGCATCTAAATGCCAAACCTTGTTTACTACTTCGTCAAGCAGTTCCGTTGAGTGGGAGATAACAAGGAATCCGCCTTCAAAGCGTTTCAGATAGTTGCGTAACCAAATAATCGAGTCTGCGTCCAAATGGTTTGTAGGTTCGTCGAGAATTAATGTGTCCGCGTCTGAAAACAGGATGCGTGCAAGCTCAATGCGTCTGCGTTGTCCGCCGGAAAGAGTGCCAAGAGCTTGTTGCATCACTTCTTGCGGTAATCCTAAGCTTGTTGCCATTGAGATTGCTTCGGATTGCACTGCGTAGCCGCCTGCTTTTTCAAAATCTTGCATAGCTTTGTCATAGCGGTTCATGGCTTTAGTCATCACGTCCGGATCGGGATCGGTCATCTCTTTTTCTGCTTTACGTATACGCGAAACAATAGAAGCAATGTCGCGAGCGCTCATAATGCGGTCGATGACGCTTTGTTCAGGGTCTGCTGCGTGAGTATCTTGTGGCAAATACCCCAAGCCGCCACTTACTCTCACGGATCCGCCTGCTGGAAGCATATCTCCAGTAATAACGCGAGTAAGTGTCGTTTTGCCTGCGCCGTTTCTACCGACTAAACCGATTTTGTCTCCCTTTGTAACATGA
>QWCP01000145.1_pt1 | contig 46202 bp, 37 predicted proteins | sample 1972561 | NCBI WGS metagenome assembly QWCP01 (sample SAMN09866705, study PRJNA288562) | Human vaginal metagenome isolate pre4_vaginal, whole genome shotgun... | isolation source: vagina | host: Homo sapiens | place: USA: California
TGCATTTTCTGTATCAAAAATGAAAATAATCAAATTTTGATAATATCATAACTTATTGATATACAGACACAATATTTTCCTCGACTCATACATGAGTCGAGTAAGGGAAGTTATGTATTCAATTCATTCTTAAATGAAAGAGCCGTGTCAAAAGTTAAATATCTTTATGTTTGAATATATAATTTTCCAACTTCCATTAGTAAATCATAGAATGTGAAGGGAAATCTTGCAACAAAATCGAGGCTACTAAATAAACACAAATGATTGATACTTATTTAGCAGCCCCGAAGTATAACGCACTCTCTCGGATTATTTCGCACTCACAGGTCTATGCTGTATTGCTTTTCCAAAACTCTTATTGGGGCGATTGCTCATTTGGAAGTTAAGTACTCCTCCTTTCATCACGTCATTGTAAGTAATGTAAGAGGTCTTCAAATTTCTACCATTTAATTGAGCCGACTTGATATATACATTTTTGTCATTATTATTGGGTGCAGTAATCACAAATGTCTTACCCTCAGGCAGATGAATCGTTGCCTTCTTAAACAGCGGACTACCAAAAACAAAAATGCCATTAGATGGATTTACTTGATAAAATCCTAACGCTGACATGATATGCCAAGCTGACATTTGCCCACAATCTTCGTTACCACAGTATCCATCTGGCTCATCGGTATAGAACTTGTTTTGTATCATTCTAACCTTTTCTGCTGTCTTATACGGTTGTCCTGCATAGACATATAAATAAGGTGTATGATGATTGGGTTCGTTGCCATGTGCATACTGTCCCACCATACCAGACACATCAGGTGGAGCACCTTCTCCAAGATCGCCTTCGGCAACAAACAACTCATCAAGGTTCTTCACAAAAGCGGCATCTCCACCATGCGCCTTGATCAGCCCGTCGGGGTCTTGTGGCACCATAAAGGTATATTGCCAGCCATTTCCCTCACAGAAATCTCCTACTCCATCTCTTTCGTTCGCTAAAAATGGGTCGTAAGGTTCGTACCATGAGCCATCTTTCATCTTTGGATGAATCTTATTTATTTTTGAGTCGAAAATGGTTTGGTACGACAAAGCACGCTTCAAGAAAGTATGGTAAACATCCATTCGTCCCATCTTCTTTGCCATGAGTGCAATACCCATGTCATCTGCTGCATATTCTAACTGTATTGAGGTTGCCTCCTTAATAGCATCGGCTGGGATATATCCATAGTGCATAAAGTCTTTCACACCGTTTTGTTTTGGATTCGTAGCCGTGGATATCATATAGTCTAACGCTTTATTGGCATCGAAGCCACCAATCCCTTTTAAGTAAGCATCTGCAATCACTGGCACGGAACTATAACCTGGCATACAATTCGTCTCACCTGAATACAATGGCCATATAGGCAGCTTTCCATTTTGGTCGTAGATACTCAGCATGGAGTTCATCATATCTGGAACTTCCTTTCTTGCAATGATTGTAAACAGCGGATGTAACGTACGATAAGTATCCCATAACGAGAGCGTGGTGTAATTCTTGAATTTATTATTTCTATACACCTTGTCGTCTATGCCCCTAAAGTCTCCGTTGACGTCGCAATATAAATTAGGTGCGATAAAGGCATGGTACATGGCTGTATAGAAGATGGTCTTTTGTCGAGGTGTCCCTTCTATTTCTATTCGTGATAACACATCGTTCCACTTTTGTTTCGCTACCTGATGAACGTCATCGAAGTTCCATCCTGTCATCTCCTTTTCTAAGTTGAGCTTTGCATTGGTGCAACTCACGGACGAGATAGCTACCTTTACCAAGAGTTCTTTCATTCCGTCTTTGAACGTTGCTACTGCTTTCACATCACGTCCTTGCAACTCATCGGTTCCCGCAGGTGTATTCAAATGAAACACATCAAGTGATTGGATAGGCTGATTGAACTTGGCATAAAAGAAAACCTTGTGTTGGGGTGCCCAACCATTGACAAAGCGATATCCCTCAACTGTGGTATCGTCAATTTTGCGAATATAGGCTTCATAGGTTTTATTTCCAATACCATTGAACAAATCTATCAATACGCGTGGGGTTTCTGCCTTTGTATAATTGTAACGATGCACCCCCACACGCTCTGTTGTTGTCAGTTCCACATTTACACCGTTATCTAATTTTACGGCATAATAACCGGGTGATACAACTTCATTGTCGTGTGAGAATTTCGACGAAGCAGCTCCTTCAAGGTTATGATCATCTCCTCGTTTGGTTCGCATCTCACCTGAGTAGGGCATCAAGCTGATGTCGCCCAAATCATCACAACCTGTACCACTCAAGTGGTTATGACTAAACCCGATAATAACACTATCACTGTAATGATAACCCGAGCACCAATCCCAACCCTTAAAGATGTTCATCGGTCCTAACTGAACGGCACTAAAGGGTACATTCGCTCCTACAAAGACATGGCCGTGACCTCCAGAACCAATATAGGGATTTACAAATTGGGTATAATCTGTTTTAGCACTTAATGGCAAGGCTGCCAACAATAAGTTTAATAAAAGGATAAAACAACGACTTCTTTTCATACAAAAAAATAAAAGGTTAAGATTTAGGATAATTACAGTTCAGGATATTAGAAGTACAAATGTACTGTTCGTCATCCTCACTCACTTTTTAGCTTAGGCAGAGGATTTGAACTGCACTATTAAAGAAAATGCAAGCGAGCCATTCATCATTGAAGGCGCCATGCTCCGAATGATGAATGACCGTCGCATCAAATGCTTATTCTGGTTGCATATTGGTGTACACCGTCTGAACATCGTCAAACTCTTCCAACTTCTCAATCATCTTGTCAAGAGTTTCACGTTCTTCTGGTGTCACATTCTTCAAGTCGTTAGGGATGTAAGTAAACTCTCCACCAGTCACCTCAAACCCTTCTTCCTCTAAATGCTTTTGGATATCACCAAAGCTGGTTGGTGCGCCGTAAATGGTCACCTCATTGGCTTCTTCGTCCTCATCGTATTCATCTTCGACACCGTAATCGATGAGATCAAGGATTAACTCATCCATATCGAGATTTTCTTTCTTCTTAAAAGTAAACACAGACTTATGATCAAACAAGAAAGCCAAAGAACCTGTAGTACCTAAATTTCCATTAAACTTGTTGAATACAGAACGAACATCACCTACAGTTCGAGTGGTGTTGTCGGTCAGCGTATCCACCAAAATGGCAACTCCGTGTGGACCATAGCCCTCATAAGTTACTTCCTTATAATCGCTCTGGTCTTTACCAAGTGCATTTTTGATAGCACGGTCAATGTTGTCCTTAGGCATGTTCTCACGCTTAGCATTAGCAATGATGGCACGCAGTGTAGGGTTGTTTTCTGGCTCTGGTCCACCTGCTTTCACAGCAATGGCGATTTGTTTACCAATCTTTGTAAATGTACGAGCCATATGTCCCCAACGTTTCAGTTTTGTTGCTTTACGATATTCAAATGCTCTTCCCATTGAATTTATTGATTAAAATCCTCTTCACCTAAAGAGGTCATGAACGTATTGCTACGTCACGAATTGTTATTATTAATGAATTATTGATATATCAACGTCAATCACTTCACAAAAAACCTCTTACCGCAACTCTGCACCTAAATTCTTGGTGAGGTTTTTGATAAGTTTCTGCATAATTGCATCAATCTGCTTGTCGTTCAAGGTTTTCTGTTCATCTTGCAAAATAAAGTTCACCGCATAGCTCTTCTTGCCGTCTGGCAAGTTCTTCCCTTCGTAAACATCAAAGAGTTCCACACGCTTCAACAGTTTCTTTTCTGTTTGAAAAGCAATCTCTTCAATCTTTTCGAAAGGAATTGCTTGGTCTAACAGCAACGCCAAATCTCGACTTACAGCAGGGAATTTAGACAACTCCTTAAACTCAACCTTCTGTTTGCGAATAGCTTTCATCACCGTAGACCAGTGGATATCGGCATAATACACCGTCGCAGAGACGCCCACAGTTTTTAATAATCGGGGACATACCACGCCTAATTCAACCATAGGCTTTCCTCCACGATTCTTCATCGTCAAGCCTTCCGAGAAAATATTGTTATCACTCTTTTCCGAAATGCACAGCCCAGCTGGCACACCCAAACGTGCAAAGATATTTTCTACATAGGCTTTGAGTTCAAAGAACGAACTATCTTCATCTGTATGCGCCCAACTACCTTCCACTCGTTTTCCAGTAATCCACAGACCTAAATGTGTTTCCTGCTTGTAGGCGTTAATAGGATTCTCTGCATCCAAACGAGCCGCATCGAAATGATAGCAATTACCAAACTCAAAAAGTCGTAAGTTTGCATTTTTACGGTTTACGTTTCTCGCAATACTTTCCAAGCCACCAAACAACAAAGTCTGTCGCATCACACCCAAATCACTGCTCAACGGATTCATTACTTTCACCGTTGTTTCCTCCGCATACTGATTCAAATCTTGGTAATAAGCTACTTTTGTCAGTGAATTGTTTAAGATTTCGTGGAAACCACTACCCACCAATTGTTCACCAATCAGATTTTCCAAATGCTGTTTCTCGTCTTCTTCTCCTAAGATAGTCAACGAGCTCTTCAATTGTTGTGGTATCTCCACATTATTATATCCGTAGATACGTAAGATATCCTCCACCACATCGCATGGACGCTGCACATCAACACGATAGGTTGGTATGGACAATTCCAGTCCTTCTGCTGTTTCCTGAAGGATTTCCATTTCAAGATTTGTCACAATCTCTTTTATCGTATCGTGTCCTATCTCTTTACCAATCAGTCCATTAACATAGCTATATGAAAGTGATACTTTCGCATTTTCTATTGGTTCAGGATAAACATCCTTTATCTGCATACTCACCTTACCACCAGCCAACTGTTGACAAAGTATCGCTGCCTGTTTGAGTGCGTAGATGACACCATTAGGATCAATACCACGCTCGAAACGATAACTGGCATCTGTGCTTAGTCCGTGGCGACGTGCACTCTTGCGAATCCAAGTGGGATGGAAATAGGCACTCTCTAAAACCACGTTCCTCGTGCTGGTGTAAGTACCACTTCCTTTACCGCCAAAGATACCTGCAATACACATAGGATGTTCCGCATTGCAAATACTTAAATCGTGTTCACCCAGCGTATGCTCTTCGCCATCGAGCGTTTCAAACTTTGTTCCCTCAGGTTGTGTGCGCACTACTATCCGGTTGCCTTCCACCATGTCGGCATCAAAGCAATGCATCGGCTGCCCATACGCCATCATGATGTAGTTCGTAATGTCTACAATGTTGTTGACAGGTCGCAATCCGATGACCCGCAACTTATCTTGCAGCCATTCTGGACTCTCTTTCACCTCACAATCCGTCAACGAAATACAGGCATAGCGTTTACAGGCTTGCGTATTTTCTATTTGTACATCAATGGGCAAATCCTCGTTATCAACCTGAAAGGCATCACAATTAGGGCGATGCAAGTTAGTGGTATAACCATTTTGTTTCAACCACGCATACAAGTCACGTGCCACGCCATAATGAGAAAGTGCATCGGAACGGTTTGCCGTGATATCTATTTCTATCACCCAATCACTTTCTAAATGATAATATTCTGCGGCGGGCTGACCCACTGGTGCATCTTCAGGAAGTACAATAATTCCATCGTGTGAACTTCCTACACCTATCTCGTCTTCTGCACAAATCATGCCGTATGAGTCGACACCACGAAGTTTGCTTTTCTTGATAGTGAATGATTCTTCACCATTATATAAAACGCAACCTACATCGGCAACAATGACTTTCTGTCCTGCGGCAACATTTGGCGCACCACAGACAATCTGAGAAGGCTGCTCTTTTCCTAAATCTACGGTTGTAATATGAAGGTGGTCGGAATTAGGGTGCATTTCACAGGTAAGCACTTTACCAACATACAGCCCCTTCAAACCGCCTTTAATGGATTGAACTTCTTCCAAGGCATCTACCTCAAGACCGCATGAAGTGAGTGCATCTGCCACCTCTTGTGGTGTCAAAGTGAAGTCAACGTACTCTTTGAGCCATTTATATGAAACATTCATGATAATATGAATTTATTTTTGTGTACTATAAACTTTGCAAAAGTACTAAAAAAACGGCAGTTGGACAAATGTTACTCTAAAAAATAAAGGCAAAAGAAAAACGCCTGCAGTTCATCCTCAAATCCGCAACTAAGCCCTTGAACGTCCTTATTGCGTTTACACATCCTCTCATTATTGAATTTGCAGATAATGTGGAGTCAAATTGCTCCATGATTGAAAATAATCCCCCAAAAGGAGTGTGTCTCTCAGATTTTATTTGTATCTTCGCCATGTCTATCGTCAGATTCTCTTGTTTTTTTGCAACACTAAGATAAGTGAAAATTCTGACATGGCAAAATCCTGAGCAACTTTTTGTTGCTCAGGTACTTAAAAAGTTTAATTCAAGGTATATTCGTATACTTATCGATGTGTGTGCTGATTTCATGTGTAACACAACGAACTCTATTTTTCACCAAACATGCAACTGTTAGACTGAATAATAACTCCATAGAAAGTAACGGTCAGCCTATTTTAAGGATAGCACAATCGGTATTAAATCTTGAAGAGAAAAAACTAATATTCGAAAGAGATTCGCTGTCAAAGAATGCAAAGATATATATATATGATATTTTACGAGAATGTCATTCAAGCCAAGATACACTTATTGTTATATCACAAGACTTTATTGTACTAAAAGGTCTCAAAACAAGCCACAATCCTGATGCGAATTATATGTATAACTTTGATTCTGAGATTGGACGTTGGGCCTGTTCATATATAGCTGTTCCAACTGAGGATATTCCGTCTGTGGACAAATCTTGTGTGTTTTTTAGAAAAGTATATGTGGTTGAGCGGAGAAATAGGATAATTGTCAAGGATTATTTTGGAGATATTTCTGTTATCTATGTTATACAAGGGAAGGATAAAAAAGCGATTTTTAATACTACTTCCGTTTGGAGTCCATCTGAGTTTCCAGCCCTAATAACAACGACAAACTATATTCGAGAAAAACTGGATCCGATTAGCTATAATATAGCGAAGAATAAATACTTTAACCAAACTAATAGATTATGAGGAAGATATTAACGATAGTCGTTTTTTGTTTCATCTCTCAAATCTCGATGTTCTCTCAGGAGAAATACTCGGGACAAGTAGTTTCATCAAAAGATAGGACTCCGGTAGCTTTTGCCAATGTGGTAATATTAACAAATGACTCTTCTTTTCTTGCAGGAGGAGTTACCGATGAAAAGGGAATATATTCTATTGAAATCGAAGAAGGAAAAATTCCTCATTTGTTCAAAGTAACTTGTATCGGCTATGAAAGTTTGATACAACCTATGAGTTTATATCCTCAAGAGGGGGCGACTCTTGTACTGAAAGTACATACCAGTCAACTTCAGGAAGTGACAGTCTTGGGCAAACGTAAAGCCTTTTCTCTGAAGGATGGCACTTTTATCGCCAATGTTTCGACTATACCTTCACTTAAAAATAGCGGTTCCATTGATGACTTGCTGAATAATATTCCTTTTGTTCAAGGCGGCGGAGGTGTCTACTCAGTTTTAGGTACAGGTGGCAGTGCGACTCTTTATCTTGACGGTCAAAAAGTACAGGATTCCGGTACTCTACAGCGACTGCGTTCCCAAGATATCGCAAGTGTAGAAGTCCTTAACACTCCCGGAGTTCAGTACAAGGCTTCCACTAAATCGATTATCAAAATTAATACCATCAAGAAGCAAAACAGCACAAGTTTGTCTGCCTCTCAATACGCTCTAATGCAAAACAGACTTAGTACATATACAGGATTCAATATCTCTCATAGTAACACACGGACTTACTGGAATTTCAATCTAGGTTATAGCCATACTGCCATGTCAAATCAGAATAGTGATTACTATGCTTTGCGGAATAATAGTGGTAATTTGTCTGAAACCTCAAGTTCATCAGATATCATCAACCGAAGCGATTTTCTTATCGGAGGGTTAGGTCTGAATATATCACCCTCTAAAGAGACCAATATAGGTCTTGTCTCTAACTTCAATATAGGAAATGTGAAATTTGACATTCATTCAAACGGTCTGAAACATTCCGAAAATGGAATTGAACTATTGAATACACCATTCATATCGCAATTAAGGACAAAACCGTACAAATCAACCTCGAGTTTGTATTATAATGGAAAGATTGGCAAAACAAGTATGAATGTCACTGATGAATTCCTTTTTGGAAGTTCCACTAAGACCTTTTCATACGATGAAACTTCTACTTCTTCATCCGTAGAAACAACCGGCGAACAGAGTTATGTAATGAACTCGGCAATGTTATCATTCCAAACACCTGCCAAGGGAATGAAATTGGGATATGGTGCTGAAATGACCGTCAGCTTCAATAAGAATAGCCTTTTTAAGCATGAGCAAGGGATAACCACCGATGTCATTAATTCCACTGTCAAGAACAGACAAACTCTTTGGGCGGCATTCTTTGATATGAGGACCAGTTGGAAAGAACTGACATTATATGCAGGAGTACGCTACGAATATGAAGTATCTTCATATATCCAGAATGGGATAAAACAGCTTTTCCAGAAACCATCCCCTCATTTTCTGAGTCCGACCCTTTCTCTGTCTTATTCTGGAAAAGGCATTCGAACAACTCTGTCTTATAGAAAGAGTCTCAATCGGCCTGCGTACTCGTCCTTAAATAACTTTATAATCATCGAAAACCAATACATTTATCAGCAGGGGAATCCTTTCCTGCTTAACCAGACAAATGATGTTATACAGCTTCTTGGTACATACAAGAAACTATCATTCAATGTAAGCTATAATTATATACAAAATACGGCGACGACTGCCTTGACGAGATATGAATCCAAGGAAAATGTTGTTTTAAAGCGAGTGATAAATATTCCCAATTATTCTATGATTTTCCTCAGTCTGAATTGGAAAGATTCGTATGGTCCCTACTCTCCGTCAATAGGTGTCAGTTTCCAAAAACAGTTTGTAGAATACAATGGTGACTCTTTTGGTCGTCCTATGTTCAGGCTCTCAACCGAGCACTATATAGACTTGGGCAAAAATTGGCGTTCTGGAGTTTACGCCGGCTATTCGAGTAGAAATAATAATCTTTTCACAGACCTCTCTGATAGATGGAATTATCGCATTATGCTCTCAAAAAGCATCAAGAATTTCACATTTGATCTAAATCTCCAGAATTTGTTCCTTGATAACAAACTCTACAGAGTGAGAGAAATGTCGGGTATCATTTCCAGAGAAATAGAAGCGCAGGATTTTTCAGGCATTAGTTTGAACATTTCATACCGAATTAATTCTGTTAAAGCCGGCTATAGAAACAGAAAGACCAGCAATGAGAGCAAGCGTTTTTGATACTTTCTTTCATAAAAAAATATGCTCTTTTCGGCAGTATGACTCGATGGATTGTGGTCCGACGTGTCTAAAAATAATAGCGAAATACTACAATAAAGATATAGAAATTGAAACCGTCCGAAAATGGTCAGGAATTGCACGAGATGGTGTTTCTCTGTTTGGATTAGACGTTGCAGCCAAGAGACTTGGATTTGAAACGAATCCAGTATTGACATCTGCTCATGATTTGGTTCATTATTTTGAGGCACCATGTATTATTCATTGGAATCCTCAAATCCGCAACTAAGCCCTTGAACGTCCTTATTGCGTTTACACGTCCTCTCATTACTGAATTTGCAGATAATTTGAACTTGAAGCACCCACTTCTACATCTGCGTAAGCATTATTACAGGTATAGATGTTCAGCACATACCGCCTTGATGTCCTGATCCACTTGGCTGGTACAGAGATCAACCTGAAGACAAACGCTTTTATGCGACTTGTTGCATTGAGTCCGAACTTCTTTACGTCAAGTCTTTGAATCACAAGTCGATATGCCTTACCTTCCCACTTCTCAACAAGGATAGAGTTCAATCAAACTCAATGCCATTGATTTCCTCAGTTTTCCAGCCTTTGAGAGCAAAGATGTCATTGTAGATCGAACTGCAGCGGTTAGCACGGATATAGAAGGACTTGCAGTGTTTTTCTATTTTCTCCACGATTTCCTCGGAACATGATCCACAATCAGCTCTGAAGCGATTGATAGTGAGCCCATTCTGTTCAAATCTCTCAAAGAACGATTGGTCAACTTTTCCGTTGTTATTCCATATTTCTGAGACAAAAGAACACAGCGGTTGCTCATTGCTCTTGCATTGAAGCACGAAATGCTAACAACGCACGACCGCCAGAAAACTGAAGCTGTACTATTGGCAACACACCGAATGGAACGAAAATAAATGCTGAATTTTCTTTACAAAGTGCCTCTCAAAACTCGCGAGAAAATCACCAACTTCAAAGTGGGTCGCAAATACGCGAAAAATGAGCATAGTTCATAATTGATTGATATTGATTATATTACGCTTACACACCTGTTTTTTATTCTTAATTTTACCTTTTCTTGGCGACTAACCCATTGAGATAAGCCTGCTATTTGCATGCTTCAAGGCTGCTGAAGCATGTGAATAACACCTCTAATATATGATTTCAAGACCGTTAAATCAATGTTTCAACTTAAAAAGGCATTTATTTTGCTCAAATCAGCCCATTTTTGTAGCGCTTTTGCCTATTAAAATTTTCTATTTTGAAGATTTTCAATGGTCGTTTTTTGGTAAAATTTCAAGACAAAAGCAAAGTACACCTTTGCTAAGAAGGAGCCACCTTTTATAAATGAAAGCACCATGAGCGGTGAGTTTATTTTTTCTCCTAAATTGAACCCAAAAAGCAAATAAATGCGTATATTTGTAGAAATATTTTAGGCTGGTTCTATAAATTAGCTTTGTTAGATTTTGAGCTTATTTTTGAGGTCAAAATGCAAGAGAGTGAAGGAGTGTAGCGAGCTACACGACTGAATTTATAGAATCAGCCTTTAGAAGGTAAGGCTATAAAAAATAAATTACAATGAAATTAAAAGGACGCAGAGAAAGCAATAATGTGGAAGACCGAAGAGGGATGAGTACAAGAACCAAGGCTGGTATTGGAGGTATCGGAGGTATTGTGTTAATCGCTTTATTCACTCTTATGCAGGGTGGTGGCATTGGTGACATTGTGGGAAATGTGATTCAACAAGGTGGACTCAATACCCTTCGCGAAGAAGTTGCTCCACAACAGAGAGAATTTACTGCTGAGGAGGAAGAGCTGGCAAAGTTTTCAAGACAAATCTTGGCAAGTACTGAGGATGTTTGGAGTAAAGTGTTTCAGGAAATGGGACGTACCTATACCCCACCGACATTGGTGCTTTTCACCGACAGAGTGAATAGTGCGTGCGGTTCCGCCTCTTCTGCTGCCGGTCCATTTTATTGCTCGGGCGACCAAAAGTTATACATCGACCTATCTTTCTTTACCACTATGAAACGGCAACTCGGTGCCAGTGGAGATTTTGCCTATGCTTATGTCATTGCGCATGAGGTTGGACACCATGTAGAATATTTGTTGGGGACGCTTGGCAAGGCACATCAACAAATGAGTCGCTCGAATAAGGTTGACGCCAATCGCATCAGTGTACGACTGGAACTGTTGGCAGATTACTATGCTGGTGTGTGGGCGCATCACGATGATGCCGAATATAATTCGTTAGAAGATGGGGATATTGAAGAGGCGATCAATTGTGCCGAGAAAATTGGAGACAACTACCTGCAAAAGAAAGCACAAGGATATGTCCAACCAGAATCGTTCACGCATGGCACAAGTGCTCAACGGATGAAGTGGCTAAAATTGGGGTTAGAAAAGGGAGATATGAACATCAGCACGTTCAATGTGCCAGAAAGCGAATTATAAATAAAAGCTTAAAAAGAAGTACACCTTATATATATATCCCTTGAAGCATTGCGTTAGCATGGTAAATTCACAGTTCTAAGACTGTTGACACAAAGAAATAGCACCATATATCCACAAAAACAACACCATCAAGCAGCGAACTTGCACAAAAAAATCGTTGATATAACGCTAAAATGAGTAGAGACAAACAAAGGAAACAAATATTTAACATATTTTTACTCGCTACAACTATTTGGTAGATAGCATGTTACAAAAAAGTTACAGTTAAAAAGAAAAAAAATCACAAAAAACTGTATTGCGTATCAAAAAAAGTCTTACCTTTGCAATGTTTTAATAAACAAATGATTGTTTTACAGATTAAAAAAGCAAAGAAATGAAGAAATTAGTTTTAATGTTCGTAGCTGTAGCAGCTATCTCATTCGCATCTTGTGGTAACAAAACAAGTCAAACAGAAGCTGCTGTTGACTCTTTGGAAGCAACAGCTGACTCTGTAGTAGACTCTGCTATGGTAGCAGCTGACTCTGCTGCTGCAGCAACTGTTGACTCAGTTACAGGTGCTGTTGATTCAGTAGCTAACGCTCAGTAATCAATACGAACAAAAATTGAGAGAACAACCATTACTCTTTCGGGAGTAATGGTTTTTTTGTGTCCTTACATGAACAGTCAAGATGTTAAGCAAGACTTGTCTACCAAAGGACAGCCTAATAATATTCAGTAGAGTTCAACAAATGAGAGGATGTAGATAATGGACAACAACACGGTGTCATCCATTCAGTCTACATCCTCTCATCGCAACATTATCGAATGGTCGCTTCGAACAATTCGATGTTTACGCAGTGCATTTATTTATATTCGTCCCAAGCTTTGATATCAATATCATCCAAGCTGAGTGTGCAAAAGGCTGAAATAAAAGCACTTGCTAATCGACTATTGGTAATCAAAGGAACATTTAAGTCGATAGCAGCTCGACGAATTTTATAACCATTGGTCAACTCACGAGGTGACAAGTCCTTGGGGATATTCACCACCATATCAATTTTTTTCTCATGAAGTAGCGAAAGTGCTTGTGGCTCCTTTCCCTCTTCACTGGGCCAATACACTGTGGTGTTTGCAATACCGTTATCACTTAGATACTGACTTGTGCCACCTGTGGCATACAACTCATAGCCATGAGCCTTCAACATCTTGGCAGCATCCAGCATTTCTGCTTTCTGTTTGGCGCCTCCTGTCGACAACAATACGGAATGTTGAGGGATGCGATGTCCCACACTCAACATACTTTTGAGCAGTGCCTGATTGGTATCATCGCCCAAACAGCCCACCTCGCCGGTAGAAGACATATCGACACCTAAGACAGGGTCCGCCTTTTGCAAGCGATTAAATGAGAATTGAGAAGCCTTGATACCTACATAATCTAAATCAAACAAATTCTTTTGAGGTTTTTCTACATTGACTCCCAACATGATTTTTGTTGCCAAATCAATTAGATTGAGCTTCAACACCTTGCTGACAAATGGGAAAGAGCGCGATGCTCGCAAGTTACATTCAATGACTAAGATGTCATTCTCACGAGCCATGAACTGAATATTGAAAGGTCCGTTGATATGCAGAGCCTTCGCAATTTGCCGACTGATTCGTTTAATCCTCCTCACCGTTTCTACATATAGCTTTTGAGGTGGGAACTGAATGGTTGCATCTCCCGAATGAACACCTGCAAACTCAATGTGTTCGGAGATGGCATAAGCCATAATCTCCCCATTCATCGCAACAGCATCCATTTCTATTTCTTTGGCATACTCTATAAATTTAGACACCACAACGGGGTGGTCTTCACTGACATTCGCTGCCAACTTGAGAAATCTCTCCAGCTCTTCTTTATTAGAACATACGTTCATGGCAGCCCCAGAAAGGACATAAGACGGACGAACCAAGACGGGGAAGCCTACTCTTTCGACAAACTCATTGATATCATCCATCGAGGTGAGGGCTCTCCACTCGGGTTGATTGATGCCAAGCTCATTCAACAAAGACGAGAATTTAGCCCTATCTTCTGCGTTGTCAATATCTCTTGCCGCTGTTCCGAGAATGGGAACATGCTGCTCGTCGAGCCTCATTGCGAGGTTGTTAGGTATCTGTCCACCCGTAGATACGATAACTCCATGCGGCATTTCTAAGTCGATGATGTCCATTACTCGTTCAAAAGTCAGTTCATCAAAGTACAGACGGTCGCACATATCATAATCTGTAGACACCGTTTCTGGGTTATAATTAATCATTACAGAGCGGTATCCCTCACGACGTATGGTGTGCAAAGCCTGAACACCACACCAGTCAAATTCCACCGAACTACCGATGCGATAAGCCCCAGAACCAAGCACAACGATGGAACGCTTGTCCTGTTCGTAGCTTATATCATGGCTCACACCAGAATAGGTCATATAGAGATAGTTTGTTTGAGCTGGATATTCGGCAGCCAACGTGTCAATCTGTTTCACAACAGGCAATATGCCATACTGCTTGCGAAGATTTCTCACCACCAACATGGCTTGGTGCATGTTTGCCATTTCATCTTCCAAACCAACGGCACGTGCGATTTGGAAATCGGTGAAACCGTACACTTTTGCATTACGCAACAAGGTCTTATCCAGCACGTTGATACTGGTACAACTCTTCAACGCTTCATCTATATCGATGATATGCTTCAGTTTTTGGAGGAACCACTTATCAATTTTCGTCAATTCGTGAATCTGATCCACCGTATATCCTTTGTGCATGGCTTTGGAAATGATGAAGACACGCTTATCTGTAGGTTCACGCAAGGCAACATCTATATTCTCTATTTCTAGTTCTTTGTTTTCCACAAAGCCGTGCATGCCCTGCCCTATCATACGAAGACCTTTCTGTATCGCCTCTTCAAAGTTACGACCAATTGCCATCACCTCACCAACCGACTTCATCGAAGACCCCAACTCCTTGTCTACTCCACGGAACTTAGATAAATCCCAACGTGGAATTTTACATACTACATAGTCGAGTGCAGGCTCGAAGAACGCACTGGTTGTTTTAGTGACCGAATTTTTGAGGTCGAAAAGTCCATAGCCCATTCCCAGTTTAGCAGCGACAAAAGCCAAAGGATAACCAGTGGCTTTGCTTGCCAAGGCAGAACTTCTGCTGAGACGCGCATTCACTTCAATGACCCTGTAATCTTCACTTTCTGGATCGAAAGCATATTGTACATTACATTCGCCAATAATACCAATGTGACGAATAATCTTGATTGACAAAGCACGGAGCTTGTGATACTCACTATTGGTCAACGTTTGCGAGGGAGCAATCACGATAGATTCACCCGTATGGATGCCTAATGGGTCGAAATTCTCCATGTTACAAACCGTGATACAGTTGTCATAACGGTCGCGAACCACTTCATATTCTATCTCTTTCCAGCCCTTTAAGCTCTTCTCTACCAATACCTGCGGAGAGAAGGCAAAAGCTTTTTCCGCAAGTTTGTTTAGTTCTTCTTCATTATCACAGAACCCACTACCTAATCCACCTAATGCGTATGCGGCTCTAATAATGACAGGATAACCTAACGTCTTCGCTGCATGCCGTGCCTGTTCGATGTTTTCACATGCCTCACTCTTAATGGTTTTTACATCAATTTCATTGAGTTTCTCAACAAACAACTCACGATCTTCGGTGTCAATAATCGCTTGTACAGGAGTTCCGAGAACACGAACATGGTGCTTTTCTAAGATTCCTTTCTTATAAAGTTCTACTCCACAGTTCAATGCAGTCTGTCCACCAAAAGACAACAAGATGCCATCAGGCTGCTCTTTTTCGATGACACGCTCCACAAAATAGGGTTGAACAGGCAAGAAATAAATTTTATCGGCAACCCCTTCTGAGGTTTGTACCGTGGCAATATTAGGATTAATGAGTACCGTTTGGATGCCCTCTTCACGAAGAGCCTTTAATGCTTGCGAACCAGAATAATCAAACTCGCCGGCTTCGCCAATCTTCAAAGCGCCAGAACCCAGTAATAGTACCTTTTTTATATTTTCGTCTTTCATGTCTCTTACTTTAATGTTTCTATAAACTTATCAAACATAAACTCCGTATCCACGGGTCCCGAACATGCCTCAGGATGGAACTGTGATGAGAACCAAGGATTGGTTTTGTGGCGAATCCCCTCGTTACTTCCATCATTCATGTTCACAAATAATTCTTCCCAATCACTGACTAAGGTCTTTCCATTCACGGCATATCCATGATTTTGACTGGTAATGTAGCAATGATTCGTACCCACCAATCTCACGGGTTGATTGTGCGAACGATGTCCATACTTTAACTTATATATACTGGCTCCACTGGCTTTTGCCAACAGTTGGTTTCCCATGCAGATACCACAGATTGGTTTTGTGGACTTGCTCATTTGTTTTTTGAGAACTTCCACAGCCTCATTGCACATATTAGGGTCGCCAGGACCGTTCCCTAAGAATAATCCATCGAAGTCCATGTCTGTATAATCATAGTTCCAAGGAACTCGGATAACTTCTACCCCTCGTTCCAACAAACACCTGATAATATTCGCTTTTACACCACAATCAACTAAGACAACTTTTTTACCTGCCCCCTCATTGTAGTGAATAATCTCTTTACAACTAACTTTATCGACAAAGTTCACGCCTTCATAGTTTGCTTCAGGAATGTTGTCTGGTTCATCATCAAACAATATCTTCCCCATCATAACGCCATGTTCTCGCAATACTTTGGTTAATTGGCGAGTATCTATCCCTGTGATACCGGGTACTTTCTCCCGCTTTAACCAGTCAGCCAAGCTCTCAACGGCATTCCAATGGCTATAAAACTGACTGTAATCAGACACGATAAGACCTGAGACATGGATTCTCTCACTTTCCATGAATGTAGGAACCTTATTTTCCTGAATAGAAAAAGGTGGCACACCATAGTTTCCAATCAATGGAAATGTGAGTGTCAAAAGCTGTCCTTCATACGAGGGATCGGTCAAGCTTTCTGGATAACCCATCATTGCTGTATTAAAAACAACCTCTCCGGCAACTGGTGCATCATATCCGAAGGACTTCCCGTGAAAACGAGTTCCATCAGATAATACAAGCGTTACATTCTTCATTATATTGAGCATTTTATCATTATGGTAGCTATATGCGATACTTCAGCAAACAACAAGTCAACTTCATTTGCTTTTGTTTTCTTTATTTCTGCTGATAATTCCTTTCGTAGTAATTAATGAAAGCCTGATTACAAAGTTTCATTCCATTAGGTGTTGGATATTTACCAGTGAAGTACCAATCCCCTCGATGGTTTGGAATGGCTGTGTGCAATCCGTCAATCGATTGAAACACCAACTCGATAGGAGTGGTAACTCCCTTTGGACGAAGCATCTCTACTATCTTTTTATTGATTTCCTCGACTGAAAAAGTGTCATAAACATCCCGGACACAGTTACGTATTTCTTCAACAGGCTTCTGCATTTCTCCTAAACAGGCACGATAAATCTCGGTGATTTCCTCTTCCCTTCCTTCGTCTTTCAGCAACTGAATAGCAGCTCGGAAAACACAAAATTCATCCAGACTGGACATATCTATGCCATAATAATCAGGATAACGAATTTGTGGAGCGCTGGAGACAATGACTATCTTTTTAGGGTGTAAGCGGTCTAATATTCGAAGAATACTTTCCTTTAAGGTGGTGCCTCGCACAATACTGTCATCAATAATTACCAAATTATCTTGATAAGGAACCAAGCTCTCGTACGTAATATCGTACACGTGAGAGGCAAGATCGTTTCTTGAGTTACCCTCCGTAATAAACGTTCGCAATTTGATATCCTTCCAAGCTACTTTCTCCATTCGCACTGATTCTGATAAGATTTCCTCTAACTCTGCTTGGGTAGGGATATGACCTAAATTTTGTATTTTCTTTATTTTATCTTGGTGAACGTATTCCTTAAAACCTTGAAGCAAGCCATAGAAAGCTACTTCGGCGGTATTTGGAATAAAGGAAAACACAGTGTGCTTAATATCATTGTCGATAGCCCGAAGAACCGCTGGCGTCAACTGTTCTCCTAACTTTTTACGCTCTTTGTAGATGTCGCGGTCAGAACCACGACTGAAGTATATTCGTTCAAAAGAACAGGGCGAATTTCCACACTGGTCAAGAATCTTTTCGATAGAGCAATCACCGTTTCTCTTCACCAACAAGGCTTGTCCTGGCTGCAACTCTTGTATGTCATCACAGCTCAAATCGAAAGTTGTCTGCAATACAGGGCGTTCGCTTGCCAATACTACGACCTCCTCATTCTTGTAATAAAAGGCAGGTCTAATGCCCCAAGGGTCACGCATGGAAAACATTTCTCCAGAGCCTGTTATGCCACAAACCACATATCCTCCGTCAAAATCTGCCATGGTTGTTTTCAACACATTACTCATCTTCACATTATTTTCAATGTAATGCGTTATATCCATGTTTTCAAGTCCTTGCGCTTTCGCATTGGCATAATTACGTTCCACCTCTCTGTCCAATCGATGGCCCATGTACTCCAACATCAGATAGCTGTCGCTATAGATACGTGGACACTGTCCTTGCTGCTTTAGTTTCTCGAAAATGACATCAATATTGGTCATATTGAAGTTGCCGCATAGACATAGATTCTTGGCACGCCAATTATTGCGACGCATGAAAGGATGAACATAAGACAATCCTTTTTTGCCTGTTGTCGAATAACGGAGATGCCCCATATACAACTCACCGGCGAAAGGGAGCTCTTTCTTGATGTAATCCATGTCTGATAATTGCGCTGCAGAAGCATCCTTAAACTGCTTTCTAACATGTCCAAAAATCTCGGTGATAGCATTTTTCCCTTCTGCTCGCTCTCTAAACATGTGTTCATAGCCAGGCTCTGAACCCAACTTAATACATGCCATACCTGCACCCTCTTGTCCTCGATTGTGCTGTTTCTCCATCATGAGATACAATTTGTTGAGCGCATATTGCCATGTACCATATTTCTTTTGATAATATTCTAAGGGTTTGAGCAATCGAATCATTGCAACACCACACTCATGCTTTAAAGGTTCCATCTATCGTTTGTCGTTTATTTCCTATAAGTTCGTATTTTCACCTCTTTCAACGAAGTTGGGTAATATATATAAAGTAAAAAAATGAAGAATACCAAAATTATATTCTGCTATTCTTCATTCTTATATTTCAACATTTTTCTCGTTTCACCAATTATCTTAATACATTGAACAGGAGTGATGCTATTGAAGTAACTATGCCCACAAAAGAGAACCATAAAGTGGTTGAAGGACCGATACCAGAGTTTCTGGCTTTCACATTGTTGGGTTCAACGTATAGAATATCGTTTTGTTGTAAATAATAATAAGGAGAGTTAATCAAGTTAGCATCATTCAAATTCAGCCGGACCATGCTTTTTTGTCCTGTCTCATCCTCACGTATCAACATAATGTTATCGCGCTTACCGTAAACGGTTAAATCTCCTGCTTGCGCCAATGCCTCGATGACACTCATCTTTTCGGTAGACACAGGGATAACTCCCGGTCTGTTTACCTCTCCTGTGACAGTCACTCGGTAACTCGACATTCTTACCGTAACAATAGGATTTTCCGTTGCTGCCATATAAGGTAACAACTTTTTATGCACCAAGTCCTGACACTGAGTCTTCGTCAATCCCTGCACATGAAGTCTGCCTATAACGGGAAAATTGATGTTTCCGTCATTGTCAACCAAATATCCTTGGAGATTTCCTGCACCATTAGACAACTGTCCTTGTCCCCCTACCGAAGAACCAACCGATAGATTAAAGGGTGCCGCAGCAGCCGGATCGGTAGTACTTACCGTAATGGTAAGCATGTCTTTTGGCATAATTTTGGCATCATAGAGACCTTTAGACCCTGCTAAACTAATTTCATCGATATTTTGGAAATAGGGAACTTTCTTACCACTGGCACAACTTCCCAATAGTAGAATTACACAAAGTGTAATCACCGAGACCAAGAAATTCTTCATACGGTTTGATTATATGTTTGTAAACAACGGCAAAAATAGCTCTATTTTTTGAATTTGACAAATAATTTAAGTAATAATTGCTATTAAAATATACTTACTTCAGAATTTCATCGAAGCTATCCTTTCTCTTCAAAAATTTCAGTCAGTTCATTCGTTCCTATGCAACACAAAAATGATGGAATGTGTATATTTTAACAAAAAAAATGTCACGAATCGAAAAAATATATTAGTTTTGCAAACTGTAAATTTTAATATCTAACGATTTCAATCTATGAAAAGAGGTTTTATCACAACCCTGATTGTAGCGACTGCTATCTCTTCAGGTGCTCAGACCAAAATGCCAACATGGCTCAACAATGTTAAACTTTCTGGATATGGGATGACTCAATACCAATACCGGTCACAAGAAAATGCGGAATCCAACTCCTTTAATATCAGAATGGTACGCTTATCTTTAGACGGAAGAATTAAAAACGACTTTTATTGGAAGACACAACTCCAGTTCAATGGCAATACCAATTCCTTAGGGAGCAGTCCTCGCATTGTTGACGCATTTGCCGAGTGGCAGAAATACGATTGTTTTCGAGTAAAAATCGGACAGTTCAAGCGTCCTATCAGCTTTGAGAACCCAATGCACCCTATGGCTCAAGGTTTTATGAGCTATGCCCAAAGCATCTTAAAACTAACAGGATTTAACGACAGGGCTGGCGGACATGCCTCTAATGGACGAGACATAGGATTGCAAGTTCAAGGCGACTTCTTGCGCAATAGTCATGGACGCAACCTCCTACATTATCAAATAGGTGTATTCAACGGACAGGGCATCAATATGAAAGATGTCGACCAGAAGAAAGATATCATTGGCGGTATGTGGGTAATGCCTGTTGCTGGACTGAGAATAGGAGCCTTTGGCTGGACGGGAACGTACGCAAGAAAAGGAACATGGAACGAAGTTGATGAGCATCAGCAACCCATCATGACGGTTGACGATAAAGGTAACCCAGTGCATAAGACACAATCTGGCATACGTTCTTTGCGTCAAAACCGTTACGCTTTTTCGGCAGAATACCTTGTTAACGATTGGACATTTAGGACAGAATATTTGCATTCTACCGGTTGGAGCTTTACAAAGACAGAGCAGTCGGCTGCCACGGCTACCGATGCCAACATCAATTACAAGGCTGGCGACCAAGCTGACGGTGCTTACGCATTGGTGATAGCCCCCATAGTGAAATCAAAACTTCACGCCAAAGCACGCTATGACATGTATCGTCCTACGGGGGAATGGAACCAATCTAAAACCCAATACGAAGTAGGAATGAACTACTGGTGTACCAAAAATCTACTCATTAGCGCAGAATATGCCCTCGTCAACGATCGTTCTCTGAAAGAGGACAGCCACAACTATTCTGTCGTTGACATACAGGTAGACTATAGATTCTAAGCATAGACGCGCAACCAATTACAATGTTCATAGTTCGCACGAACTATGAACATTTGTTTTTTAGCAATGTTTCATCTGTTTTCATGACCGCATACGCTGGAAAATGTTTCGTCATTAAACAAATAAGAGTTGATTTGTCTGTTCGACAGCTCATGACTAACACCAAGTGAAAAAGCCATTCATATTTCTGAATTTTCTTTACAACAAGGGTCTCATAATTCGCATATTTTCAAACAACCTTGCTTTAGTTCGCAAATACGAGAGTTATGCGAAAGTTTTGTAACTTTTTGTCAATCAATACACTACGAAAACTGCATGATAATTCAAGACCGCAAAACGCCCTTTTTCCGTGTTAAAGCATTACTTTAAGACCGTTAGATACATACTTTAATCCCCTTACTGCATGTTCATAACACCTCAAAGTCATGTTTTCAGCAGCCAAAACTCATTGCTTTTGTCAAAAAACGATGATAGACGAGACAAAATTTTCATAAAAAGTTGATTATCAACCTATCTTTTTTCTCTATTTCATCTTTTTCAAACAGCTCTTTTTTTGTCATTTTTTCGGACAAAATACGCATCCAAATCTGCATCGAACACCATCATCACAGCCCATTTTTTAACAACGAAAAACACAAAAGAAACAAAAATACGTTGCTGCAAAAGATATTTCACACAAGCCCCTGCCATTCGTTGTTTTCTTTATATCACACGCACATTTCCGTCTTTCCTGTTAATTTCGCTGTTGATTTCTTCTGCGTTGTGTACAAAAATTGAAAGATTATTCCCCAACGAAACAGCAGGTGTGATAACGATTGTTAAATGTTATTTTTATAATTAGGTGTTGTGATATTTTTCGTACTTTTGCAATAATTATTAGAAGATTGTATGTTTATGAAAGAAAGCATGACGGAGAAAGCGAAACAACAGAATATTTTTTTTGAAACTTATCACACATTACACCATACCTTTCCTTTTGACAAGCTACGTTTTGAGGATTACGAAGAAGCTTTCATGGAGGGAATACGACGGGACAATGAAATCATAGAAAAGACGATTAACGACCCCGAAGAACCTACCTTTGAAAACACTATCGCACGTGTAGACGTATCAAAGGGCGAGGAATATTATGACTTATTAGACAAAGTTTCGACGGTTTTTTCGTGTATGCTCTCCGCAGAGACCAACGACCAACTGGATGAACTGGCACAGAAACTTAGTCCGATACTGACAAAGCACGCCAATGATGTACAGCTAAACAAACGCTTGTTTGAACGTGTCCAACAGGTGTATCATCATCATCGTGAATTGACGCCCGAAGAACAAATGCTGCTCGAGAAGACATACGATAGTTTTGTACGCAGCGGTGCACTCCTCAACGATGAAGAGAAAGCACAACTAAGAAAGCTAACGGAGGAAGCAAGCATGCTAACACTGCAATTCTCGCAAAACTTACTCAAGGAAAACAAAGCCTACACACTGCATATCACAGACGAGAAACAGTTGGACGGCTTGCCCGACACGGCACGTGACGCCGCTGCCCACACTGCTAAAGAGCGCAACTTGCAAGGTTGGGTGTTTACGTTGGATGCGCCGAGTTATTCGCCTTTCATGACCTACTCTACACAGCGTGATTTGCGAAACCAAATGTACATGGCACGCAACACGGTAGGTACGCACGATAACCCGGAGAACAATCTAAAGATTTGCCAGCAATTGGTAAACTTGAGACGAGAGATTGCGCAGCTCTTGGGCTACGACACCTATGCCGACTATATCTTGAAGCACAGAATGGCGTCTAATACTGATCGTGTGTACCAACTTCTTAACGACTTGATAGAAGCCTATAAGCCTACGGCGATGCAAGAAAAGAAGTCCTTAGAAGAGTTGGCAAAACGATTAGAAGGAAACGAATTTGAAATACAGCCGTGGGACACCGCATACTATTCGCACAAATTGCAAATGGAGCGATACAACTTAGATGCAGAGATGTTGCGCCCTTACTTTCAATTAGAGAATGTGATTAAGGGCGTGTTTGGATTGGCTACCCGACTCTATGGCATCACTTTCAAGGAGAACAAAGACATCAAGGTGTATCATCCTGATGTAAAAGCCTTCGAAGTATTCGATCGCGATGGTTCGTACTTAGCAGTGCTTTATGCGGATTTCTTTCCACGGAAAGGCAAACAGAGCGGTGCATGGATGACGGAGTTTCAAGGACAGTGGATTGACCGCAAAGGGAAGAACGTGCGACCTCATGCTTCGATTGTCATGAACCTTACCAAGCCTACCGCTACGAAACCTGCCCTACTCACTTTGGGTGAAGTGGAAACTTTCTTGCACGAGTTCGGTCATGCACTGCATGGCATGTTTGCCAATACACGCTTTGAAAGTTTGTCTGGCACCAATGTGTGGTGGGACTTCGTAGAACTTCCCTCACAATTCATGGAAAATTATGCGGTAGAACCCGAGTTTTTACAGACCTTTGCTTTCCACTACGAGACAGGCGAAGTAATACCCCACGAGCTCATCGAACGGATACGAAAGAGTCGCAACTTCATGGTAGGCATGGCATGCTTGCGGCAAGTGAGCTTTGGGTTGTTGGATATGGCTTATTACACGCAGCGTAAAGACTTCCATGAGGATATCATCCCCTTTGAAAAAGAAGCTTGGAAGAAGGCGATACTTGGCAAGCAGTTACCAAACACCTGCATGACAACCCAATTCTCGCATATCATGGCAGGCGGTTATGCGGCTGGCTATTACAGTTATAAATGGGCAGAAGTACTGGAAGCTGACGCTTTCAGTGTGTTCAAGAAAAATGGTATCTTTGACCAAAAGACGGCAGAAAGTTTCCGTCAAAACATCCTTTCAAAAGGAGGCACGGAACATCCGATGACACTTTACAAGCGATTTAGAGGACAAGAGCCGACCATTGATGCACTCTTAGAGCGCAACGGTATCAAAAAATAAATAGAACAACAAAACAATCTTTGCAAGAATCGTCATAGAGATACGACTCTTGCGACAGGCGATATAAAATCTGATGATCACAAAAGACAAGCAACACCAATTAGATCAACGCTATTTACGCATGGCACGTATTTGGGCAGAGAACTCTTACTGTCAGAGACGACAAGTAGGTGCATTGGTAGTAAAGGACCAACGCATTATCAGCGACGGATATAACGGCACCCCCAGCGGTTTTGAAAATCAATGTGAAGACGAACAAGGCGTTACCCATCCCTATGTGCTACACGCTGAAGCCAACGCCATTACCAAGTTGGCACGCAGTTCGAACAACAGCGACGGAGCAACTCTTTATGTCACTGCCTCTCCCTGCATTGAGTGCGCAAAGCTCATTATCCAAGCAGGCATCAAACGAGTTGTCTACGGAGAGAAATACCGTTTAGATGACGGCCTTAACTTACTGAAGAAAGCCAACATTAAAGTTGAGTATTTGGAATAAAAACTTAATAACTAAAAAACTCAACAACTCATTAACTCAAGAACTCAACTCATTAACTTATCAACTCATTAACTCATCAACTCACCAATGAATAATAAGAAGTCAAATCGTTTTATGCCGCTCATGATGGCACTCTGTGTGGTCATTGGAATTATCGTTGGCTCATTCTACTCCAACCATTTTTCTGGCAATCGATTGAGCATCATCAATACGGGAACCAACCGTATTAACAACTTACTGCACATCATCGACGATCAGTATGTAGATAAGGTTAATCTGGATTCCTTGGTAGAGGACGCGATGCCAAAGATATTAACCGAACTCGACCCGCATAGTGTGTACATTAGTGCGAAAGATGTAGAAGCAGCCAATCAAGACTTGCAAGGTTCTTTCTCTGGCGTTGGCATTCAGTTTGTGATACGACAAGATACTATCCATGTACAAAATGTCATTCAGAACGGACCTGCAGAACGTGCTGGTATTTTGGCTGGCGATAAGATTGTAATGGTAGACGACCAGACTTTTGTTGGAAAAGCGGTAACCAACCAAGAAGCTATGAAGCGACTCAAGGGACCAAAGAACACAAAAGTAAAGATTGGAGTGCTGCGATATGGACACAGCAAGCCGCAATCGTTTGTCGTAACGCGTGGTGACATCCCTATTAAGAGCGTATCAGCCACTTATATGATTGACGATAAAACGGGCTATATCCGTATAAAAAGCTTTGGAGAGACAACCTATGCAGAGCTGTTGGTGGCGTTAGCAAAACTTGGAGAGTCAGGCTTTCAGAACTTAATCATCGACTTGCGCGATAACACGGGCGGCTATTTACAATCGGCAGTACAAATGGCAAATGAGTTTTTACCTAAAAACAAATTGATTGTGTACACTGAAGGGCGCAAATCTCCTCGAAAAGATTTTCATTCGGATGGTCGTGGCAGTTATAAACAAACGCCATTGGTAGTACTGATTAATGAAGGTTCTGCCTCGGCAAGTGAAATATTCGCAGGTGCAATGCAGGACAACGACCGAGCTACAGTCATTGGACGTCGCTCGTTTGGCAAAGGATTAGTTCAAAAACAAATAGAGTTTTCGGATGGAAGTATGGTTCGACTCACAATTGCACGCTATTATACTCCTTCGGGAAGATGTATCCAAAAGCCCTATGTACATGGTGAGACAGATGATTATGCACAAGATTTGATGAGCCGATACGAACACGGAGAGTTCTTCTCACAAGACTCTATCAAGCACACGGGTCCAAAATATCATACCAGTAACGGACGTGTAGTGTATGGCGGAGGAGGTATCACCCCGGACATCTTCGTTCCCGAAGACACCACTGGCTTTACGTCATATTATAAACAAGCCACGATGAGTGGTCTCATCTTACAATTCGCATTTACCTACACTGATGATAATCGTCCTAAATTGAACAACTTCAAGGAGATGATGGAACTGGCAGACTATCTTAAAAAACAAAACCTTGTTGACAAGTTTGCCACCTATGCAAACGACAATGGACTGAAACGGCGCAACCTCATGATACGCAAATCTCATTATTTGCTCGACAGATTTATCAATAGTCGCATCATCTACAACATGCTTGACGAACAAGCTTGGCTGGAGTATGTCAATGAAGATGACGCAACCATACGTGAGGCACTCAAGACTTTCAGAAACAATGCGGCCTTCCCAAAGGCTCCAGTAAAAAAAGTAGCCAAAGCAACATCGCTGCAACGCCAGCCTGAGATAAGACAAATGCCACAAATATATCAAGCATAAACGAAGACACCGAGTCTTCTTGTAAGTAAAACTGGCTAAAAAAAATCATGATGGTTATGGATAAACAAACGCTAAGAAAACAAATACGACAGTTGAAACGCACATTCACACCTGAACAACTGCGCGAAATGTCGACACCCATTACAGCAACTTTGCTCGAACATCCTCGCATAAAAGCAGCCAACACCATTCTGCTATATGCATCTTTGCCAGACGAAGTAGACACCCATTGCCTGATGGAACAGCTGTTGGCGCAGGGGAAAAACATTCTGCTACCTGTTGTGATTGGTGATCATGACTTGAAAATATGCCCTTACAAACCATCTTCTCAAGTTGCTCAAGGACCGTTTGGCATCATGGAACCGCAGGCAGATGCCTTTACAGCATTTGATGAAATTGATGTGGCACTCATTCCTGGCATGGCATTCGACAAGCAAGGAAATCGATTGGGACGTGGAAAAGGCTACTACGATCGTTTTTTGAGTACCGTGCCCCACCTATATAAAATAGGTGTATGCTTTCCATTTCAACAGGTAACCGAGGTTCCCGCTGACGAAAACGACATTCGCATGGACGAAGTCGTTGTATCTACAAATAATATCTAAACACAAAAAAGGATTTATTAAAAATAAAATATGAATATTCTAAAGAACAAAAAACACTTATTAGGATACTCCTTAGCAACAGCGTTGCTCATCACTGGAAGTAAAGACAATACCATTTGCGCAGGTAACAAACCACTAACTGCACCGCAAGCGGTAACAAATGCGTCTACCAACAAAAATGCAGTTATTTCTCGAGCCGTGCAGATAAATCCAACGACGGTAGAAGTCTATGACACCGACGGCAAGCACATCACCATTGATTTTTACGCTAACAACATCTTTCGTCTTTTTAGAGACGACACGAACCCTGTTGTTCGTAACCCACAAGCTACACCACCAGCGGATATATTGGTGAACAATCCACGTCTGCCTCTTACTGACTTTACCTTAAAAGACGAGGGAAACAGCATTATAATCTCTACACGTAACGTTACACTAAGCATTGACAAAAAAGATGGTAGGATGAACGTTACCAACAACCTCAACGGAAAGAATGCACTCGAAGACCTCATGGTGGCAGATATCAACGCACAAGGTACCACTGTTACGATGAAGGCGCATACAGATGAATATTTCTTTGGCGGAGGTGTTCAAAATGGACGCTTCTCACATAGAGGACGAAGTATCGCCATAGAAAACACAAACAATTGGGTTGACGGAGGAGTAGCATCACCGACACCTTTCTATTGGAGTAACAAAGGCTATGGAGTACTATGGCATACCTTCAAACCCGGGCGATATGATTTTGCTGCAGCACAACCACAACAAGTGAAACTACATCATCAAGAAGCCTACCTCGATATGTTCGTGATGGTAGACGAAACACCTGTGGCACTGCTCAATGATTTCTATCAACTTACAGGACACCCCGTACTGATGCCTAAGTTTGGATTCTACGAGGGACATCTCAACGCATACAACCGCGACTATTGGAAAGAAGACCCCAAAGGAAACATCCTTATGCCCGATGGGAAAACATACAAAGAAAGCCAAAAAGACAACGGAGGCATCAAGGAAAGCCTCAACGGAGAGAAAGGAAACTACCAATTCTCGGCACGCGCTGCCATTGATAGATATGTGAAAAATGATATGCCTTTAGGTTGGTTCTTACCCAACGATGGCTACGGTGCAGGCTACGGACAAACCAATACGCTTGATGGAAATATTGAGAACTTGCGAAAATTTGGCGACTATGCAAAAGCAAATGGCGTACAGATAGGACTATGGACACAAAGCGACCTGCATCCAAAACCTGGCATTGAGCCTTTGTTGCAACGTGACATCGTGAAAGAAGTACGAAATGCTGGGGTACGTGTACTCAAGACTGATGTAGCATGGGTGGGCAACGGCTACTCATTTGGTCTCAATGGTGTAGCTGATGTCGCTCACATCATGCCTTACTACGGAAATAATGCACGCCCCTTCATCATCTCACTCGATGGTTGGGCAGGAACACAGCGTTACGCTACGATATGGAGCGGCGACCAAACAGGAGGAGATTGGGAGTACATTCGTTTTCACATTCCTACTTTCATTGGCTCTGGATTGTCAGGACAGCCCAATATAACCTCCGATCTCGACGGTATCTTCGGGGGAAAGAACCCTATTGTGAACATTCGCGAATTTCAATGGAAGACGTTCAATCCTATGGGACTCAATATGGACGGTTGGGGAAGCAATCCTAAATATCCAGATGCACTTGGTGAACCAGCAACAAGCATCAACAGACATTACCTGAAATGGAAAAGCCAACTCATGCCCTACACTTATTCTATAGCTCATCAAGCCATTGATGGTAAGCCAATGATACGTGCTATGTTCTTGGATGACCCGAACCCTTACACGCTCGGCACCAGCACAGAGTACCAATTTATGTATGGTCCTTCATTGCTTGTAGCACCTATTTATAAAGATACACAAATGGACAAGGAGGGAAATGACATTCGTAACCGAATTTATTTGCCTGAAGGAAAATGGGTAGATTACTTTACAGGACACACTTACCAAGGAGGGTGCATTATCAATAACTTTGAGTCACCCATTTGGAAGCTGCCAGTATTTGTAAAAGCCAACGCTATCATTCCCATGACCAATGCCAACAACAATCCAACTCAAATAAGGAATGACTTGCGCATTTATGAAATATATGCAACGCCCAACAACGAAAGTCACTTCGAAGAGTACGATGATGATGGACAAACACAGGCATACAAATGCGGTGAATATGTCACCACTGCCATTCATGCAGAGACTGACGGCAAACAAAACCTTACCATCACCATGGAATCCACCAAGGGCGCATTCAAAGGATACGAACCCAATAAACAAACATTGCTACGTATCAATGTGAGCCAGCAACCAAAGAAGGTATCAGCAAAAGTGAATAACAGAAACATAAAGCTTAAATGGGTAAATAATCTTCAAGAATTCGATGCCAGCGACAATGCTTGTCTCTACCTAAAAGAACCCAATCTGAACCAGTTCTCCACAGCAGGTAGTCAAATGCAACACGTGCAAATGACAAAGAATCCACAACTATTGGTAAAGATAGCCAAGACTAATGTAAGCCAAAATAAGATGGTGGTGAAAGTTAAAGGATTTGATTTTAACATCACTTTACCCACACTGGCTCAACACACTGGTGCCTTAAAGGCTCCTCTCCCACAAATAGCACAAAAGTCAATAGGCGCCTTCACACTTACACCTACATGGGAAAAGACAGCCAATGCAGACTATTACGAGATACTGTTCAATGGAATGACTTACTCAACGATTCGTCAAAACCAGTTTACTTTCAACGGATTGCAACCCGAACAAACCTACTCGTTCAAAATTAGAGCTATCAACAAAGACAATCAATCTGAATGGCAGGACTTCATAGGGAAAACAAAAGCCGATCCGCTACAATTCGCCATCAAGGGCATCAAAGCACAAGCTACCTGCGCCAATCAGCCAGGACAAGGAACGGATAAACTGTTCGACTTCGATGAGAAAACCACATGGCACTCCAAGTGGGGAAAGGGCGAAGCCATACCAGCCGATCTTATCATCGACTTAAAGTCTGTGAACACCCTTGACAAATTAGAATACCTGCCACGCGAGGATGCAGGCAATGGTACACTGTTACAAGGCACTATCGCTTACGCCACCAACCGACAGAGCTGGAGCAATCCCACAGCCTTTGAATGGAAACAAGACGGAGAATGTAAAACATTCACATTCAAAGAAACACCGCAGGCTCGATATCTTAAACTACACCTCACTAAAGCTGTTGGCAACTTCGCTTCAGGAAAAGAAATGTACGTGTTTAAGGTGCCTGGCACAGAAAGTACATTGCAAGGCGACATCAATCGTGACAAGTTCATTGATGAAAACGACCTCACCTCGTACATGAACTACACGGGACTACGAAAGGGCGATAGCGATTTCGACTACATCAAGATTGGCGACATCAACGGCAACGGACTCATTGACGCCTACGACATCTCGTGCGTAGCTACAGAATTGGACGGAGGAGTGCGCAACTCTAACGACAAGGTAGACGGGAAATTGGTGTTAGTTCCCAACAAGAAAAGATTCCAAGCTGGTGACATCATTGAAGTGAAAGTCGTAGGCAAAGGCTTACATTACGTCAACGCATTGAGCTTTGCCCTACCCTACAACACCAATGAATACGAATACGTAGGTACACAATTACTGAACATGAAAGAGATGGTGAACCTTACCTACGATCGTCTGCACACTAATGGACAAAAAGAACTAACGCCAACATTTGTTAATCGTGGCAACAACTTCTTATTGGACGAAGGCGATGTAGAACTGTTTATCATCAAGCTGAAAGCAAAGAGGGCTGGTACGTTCAATCTAAAAGCCATCGATGGCATGTTGATAGACAGAAACTTAGGTTGCGTAACATTCTGATAATGTCAACTTGAGAGCTTAAAAACTCATCAACTTATAAACTTGTGAACTCGTAAACTCGTCAACTGGTGAACTCAAGAACTTAAAAACTCAAAGACTCAAGAACTTAAAAACTCGTCAACTCGTCAACTTGTCAACTGGTCAACTAACCTCAGTACACCTTTACATCGCTGATGACAAAAGCCCCCACAGCAGCATTGAGTCTCTTCACCAACTGCGAGCGCATCATAGAAAGATCCTGCCTTAGTGCAGGATTTTTTATTTTTACAAACAACGTCTGGTTACGAATAAATTTCTCGCCAGTATAAGCATTGACATTCTGTCCAACAACTTCAGACCACGCATCAATGAGTCGTCGTTGGCGAAGTGGAGTTTCAAGTCCACCCTCACGCAATGCCTTTTGCAATATTTCATCTAAAGATTGTACCTGACGCTTAAACATATTTTACTTAAAAAGTGAAGTTTCTTCATCAAACCAAACAAAGTTTGTGCTTGAGTATATGGAGGAAAATAAATAATCATAGCGAACTATTCCTTGAAATCTATTTCAGCATACTACTTACTCCCTCTATTTTCGACAATATCCCCATTATTTACCACAAACAATTTATAATCAAACGAATGACTACTTAATATTCTATCTAAATGAGCCCGATTAGTATCGGTCATGAAAATTTGTCCATAAGTCGCACTGGTCACTAAATCCACAATACGCTCTACCCTCTCTGCATCCAACTTATCAAAGATATCATCTAACAACAGTAATGGTTGAGTGGCAGAAGACGTACGCTGTAAGAAATCAAACTGGGCAAGCTTCAGCGCTAAGACATAAGTTTTGTTTTGTCCCTGACTCCCTTCACGCTTCATCTGATAATCCCCTATCATCATTTGAAGGTCATCACGATGAACACCATGCAGCGAATAACCCACAGCCCTGTCCTTCATACGGTCACGCTGAATAACGTCCAATAGCGGTCCCCTTTGTGCATGCGATATATACTGCAATGACACCTCTTCATGATGTCCTGAAATACTGTCATAGATAGATTGAAAAACAGGAATGAACTCTTCAATAAACGATTGTCTTATTGCAAAGATTGCCTCGCCTTGAACAGCCATTTCTTGCTCAAGAATTTCCAAAAGAGACAAATCGGGAGCATCCTCTTTCTTCAAAAGCGCATTACGTTGAGCTAAAGCTTTATTATATCTGCTCAAATGTTCTATATAGGTTCGATTTAATTGCGAGATGACCATATCCAAAAAGCGTCTACGCTCTTCGCTCCCTCCCTCAATCAATATCGTGTCCGAAGGCGACACAAAAATCAGCGGTATCAATCCAATATGCTCCGAAAGTCGCTTGTAATCCTTGTCATTGCGCTTAAATCGCTTCCTCGTTCCACGCTTCAATCCACAATGAATCAGTTCCTCGTCACCGTCGTTTCGCAGATAAGTTCCCTGCAAAGAAAAGAAATCTCGCCCATGAAGAATCAATTGCGAATCAATGGGATTAAAAGCACTCCGACAAAACGATAAATAATAGATAGCATCCAGCAAGTTAGTCTTTCCTTCTCCATTATGCCCTATGAGACAATTCAACTTGGAGGAGAACTCCAAATCTGCTACTTCTATATTTTTGTAATTAAGGATTGAAATCTTCTTTAAAAGCATGAACAAGCATTTATAAATCGAAAAGCTGATGAATCGATAAGTTTTGCAAAGTTACCTTATTTGATAGTCAAAAACGAAAAAAGTAAGTAATAAATTTCAATATATCGGATAAATACTTTAATTTTGCAACGCATCATGGCTTGGGATGTCATCTTAGCACGTTTCATGCCAAAGGATGAAAACCGAAAAAATAAATATAAATATTATCATAAAATGGCAAACAAACAAGTGAAGGGAGTAGAAGAAACGAATGAGGCTCTCACCAAATCACAAGCTTTCTTCGTTAAGAACAAAAAAGCTATTATCATTTCTGCTGCAGCAATTGTAGTTATTATTGTTGGTATTTTCTTGTACAGTGCTTATGTACAGAAGCCACGTGCTGAAAAAGCAAGTACCGAATTGGGGAAAGGTCAACAATACTTCAATGCAGGCGATTTTGAAAAGGCATTGAATGGTGATAAAGTTAATTATAATGGCTTTCTTAAAATCGCAAGCGATTACAGTAGCACCGATGCAGGAAACTTAGCCAACCTCTATGCTGGCTTGTGTTATGCCAATATGGACAAATGGAACGAAGCAGTACAGTATCTTGATAAGTTCAATGGAAAAGACGATGCCATGATTAGTCCTGCTGCGTTAGCTGCATTAGGCAATGCCTACGCACACGTCAACCAATTAGACAAAGCCGTTAGCACCCTCAAGAAAGCTGCAGAAAAAGCCGACAGCAAAGCAGAAGGAAAGGTAAATTACAGTCTTGCACCAACCTTTATGATGCAAGCAGCAGAGATCTTAGAAAGTCAAAACAAGAAAGAAGAGGCACTCAAGATTTATCAAGACATCAAGAAAAAGTATATCAACTCGGCAGTTGTACAAAGTTCCGAGATAGATAAGTACATTGAACGTGCGTCCAGATAAGCTTATGTCGACTACATTACATCATTTATCCGACTATGACGCCAGCAAAGTACCCGATGCCAGTAACATGTGTATTGGCATCGTGGTATCCGAGTGGAATCCTGAAATCACAGGAGCATTACTTGATGGAGCTGTTTCCACGCTCGAAAAGCATGGAACGTTGCCCGAGAACATCCATGTGAAGACGGTTCCAGGCAGTTATGAGCTGGTGTATGGCGCACACCAAATGGTACTCAATGGCGGCTATGATGCCGTGATTATCTTAGGATGCGTCATACGAGGCGAAACGCCCCACTTCGATTATATCTGCCAAGGAGTCACCAATGGGATAGCTACCTTAAATAGTAAAAGCGAGATTCCTATTATCTTTGGCTTGCTCACCACTAACGATTTGCAACAAGCCAAAGATAGAAGTGGTGGAAAATTAGGAAACAAAGGCGACGAGTGTGCGGTAGTAGCTATCAAGATGGCGAAGTTTTAACGCACAAATTATGTTTGATAAGCCCATTCCATGATTGTGTTCATGGGCTTATCAATCCACCCACAAATAACCTCTTATCAACCCTACTCTATCATGAAACTATACCAATTGCTTCAAGCTTACGATTTTGACGAACTCATGCCCGTTATCAATGACATGTTTCCCGGCACCAGTAAGTTTCGTCCCGAACTCAAGCACGCTTACGATTTGTTGCTATCTATGCAGCCAGTAGCATCGAAAAAAGCCATTCGTTACAAGATATTACCGGGCGACACTGCCAATCACTCGTACGTTGGAGCCGAAGATACTTGTTTCAATGCCACTTGGGAAGTATGTTTAGGAAAAGACGTGTCTCGTGAACGTGGGGTCGATCTCAGTGATATTGAACTGGTAGCAAATAGCTTCGTCAACTTATGTTTACAAGCTAAGTATCCCAAAGTGTTCGAAAAGGATCACCAAACACTATTGAAAGGCTGAAAAAACACCTTATCCCTCTTTACCGTTGCCAACTCTCTTTTATATCATTCATCTTGATATAAATCTCGTCATACGTCAACGTAATATCATAGGTATCTGTCGTTCGGTCAATCGTGTCTATGGCAATAAGCCTCAAATCACCTTCGTAACTCGATACATAGGTCTGATTTGCATCACTGCTCCTTAAATTCTTTGCATCAAGATACTTGGGCAAGGTGATAACTTCGAATGGCTGAGTAATAGAATACAGCAATTTTAGTTGAGGAGTTGCACAACTCTCCAACTCTCCCTCTCCTTTTAATGCAAAGTGTGGATAACTCGAGTAACTACTCCATGTTACTGTCAACGGCTTGTTTTTCAAGAAGAAAGCCGTACGGGAAAGGCGATTACAAACATTGGTTGCGTCTGTACTATCACTTTTTACTACTGTTGACTCCTTCGCATCACTCCAACTCTTTTCAATCGTCCACTGATTAGAATCAACATCCTTTACTTGTAAATGATAATACAGTTTGCCATCACCACTTGAAACAGCAGCATCAATTTTCCAATCAGTCGAAGAGGTATTGAAAAAAGAGATGATATAGAGATTCTGTCCATATTCATTTTTTACCAACATATTATAAAAAAACTGATTGTGCTGTAGGTCACGTTCCCTTAGTATCTTAATATTTCTAAAGTAAAGCGCATTGACAGAGTCTCGACCCTCAACAGTGGTTTGCCTTATATATTGTCTGAACATTTGTGTATAGGCAATAATATTCGTCAAACTTTTCATATTTGTTTCCATATATAGGTAAGCTGTTCTACCTGCCTTCGTCTTATGCCATTGGTCATAGTCTTCTTCCTCCCTTTGGCATCCTGCCAAGATAGTTGCCATTACCATAAGTATGCTTATAAGTAGTTTTGTCTTCATCTGCGTATTGTTTATTTTGTATGTGGCTGTATTACATTTTCCTAACCATGAAGTGCCTCTTGTTTTTTCCCAAGGATGTACTGTTTTCGTTTATCTTATTACCAGCGATATCCAACACCTGCCCTTACTAATCCACGGACATTCGTTGTTATTTCACTGAATCCATAAAATTTTGTACCTACCAAGAAACCAAAAATGGTGGCATCTTCTATCATATATGTTTTTGCGGTGTACTCGGAAGCATCATAATGCTTATACAACTGTTTGTTGAAACCTAACGATATGCCGCTATAAAAGCTATATTTTTGGTGTATGCAATAATAGTAGCGCAAACTCCACAATGCAATGAAGTCATGCAAATCTAACTTTCCGTCTTTTTGCGCTGTCAGCGATCGATATCGTTGACACATACTATATCCGTAACACCCCTGTAGACCAACAGCCCAATGTTTGCTGATATGATGAAAAATGTTTACCCAAACCGTTGGACTTGATTTCATTTCATCGATATAAAATTTTCCAGCATGATAATCGTCCATTGGGGTTTCTCGATTTAATAAAGGTGAGGGATAATTACTATCATATTCATTTCCATAACTATTGTGCAAAGCGATGCCCACTGAAAGCTCGGTACGCTCGTAGGGATACCCTTTTTGAGGGGTCTCCTGCGCTTGTACGCCCAACCGAATCCCCATGAGTAGTAACATCGTGACTAAATATCTAAACATCTTTTTTGGTATTTATTTTTATTATTTTTAATTCCTTACTGTCTTTATAATGAAGAAAAAGTAAAAATCTTGCATTTCGCATGCAAGATTTTTTTATTTTAACGTTATTAGAGTATAAAACGATTTTGCAAATGAAACCACTCTTCTATCTTTTCATAGGAATGTTGTTGACGGCATGTACCTCATACAACGACGATCCGTTAAGCGACTCCTTATATAGCTCAAACAGACAAGTACCGTCCTATTTCGGGAAATATCAGGGCATTTGGACTTATCAAGAGAAGCAAATAGGCACAGCCCAATTAGAATTAGGTATACACCAAAGCTACACTTACATTCCTCTTTTGCCTGATGCTAAAGTGGCTATCATGCGCAAATTGGGACTCACCACGCTTCAAGTCGTACCAACTAATGCCTACCATGTACTCTATCAAGAGACAGGCTATTCGGCAACCACCATTTATATGGTGGCACTACCCAGCGATTACACCTATTCCTTCACGGCGAATGGCAAGAGCCACTCCATTCAAATCATCATCCAAAAGGGGAATGCAGCGAGTGCCTATAACGAACAAAACGAGACTTTCTCATCGGTATTTTACATAGAGGCAGTCAAAGTGGACAACAGTACCATCGTCAACTACAAAAAACCTCAAGCCGTTCAATTTCATACTCTCAAGAAAAGTGCCACGGGTGGAAACTGAAAAACAACTTCTGACAGCTATTCTCAACGGCAACCAGCAAGCCATGCGACAGTTGTACGAGCGCTATTGTGGCTATGCCATGACCATTGCACTAAGATACATCCCCGACCGTGATGCGGTGCAAGATGTGCTGCAAGACAGTTTTGTCAAAGCCTTTTCTGCCATCCAGCGGTTTAAGTATCGGGGCGAAGGCTCTCTCAAAGCGTGGCTCATGCGCATTGTGGCAAACCAGTCGCTGACCTATCTACGTGAAAACCAGCGGCTACAGCTTACCAACGACTTGATAGATGTACCCGATAATGAACACGAAGAAGAGGTAGATACACGACAGCTACCCATAGATGTGCTGCTAAAAATGATACAACAATTGCCCGATGGGTATCGAACGGTATTCAACTTATTTGTCTTTGAACAAAAAAGTCATCAAGAAATAGCCCATACCTTGGGCATCAAGGAAAATTCGTCAGCCTCACAGTTTTTTCGAGCAAAAAACATGTTGGCTCGCATGATTAACGATTACAAGAGAAAGAGTAACTTATGAAACACGATAACTGGATTGACGACTTGCAGAAGCGCATGGCTCAACACCAAGAACCTGTTGAGACTGATTTGTGGGCTAGCATCGAAAAACAGCTCACCAACCCTCCATATACCAAACACGCAACCCACATCAGCCTGTGGCGTCGATATGCTGCCGCCGCTGTCATCTGTATTGCCTTATTGGGTGGAGCCGCTTATGTGCTGTTTCATCAGCAAACCTCCACACCTTCGCTTGCGGTACAAACATCTCAACAACTCTCCGCAAGTGCCAATCAACAAACTTACATGGAGCCTAAAGCAACTACTACGGCACAAGAACAGCAACCTACAACTGCCTTAACACCATGGGTTGCAACGGCAGCCACAAGCACAAGGCAGTCTTCTGTTGCTGCATCAGAAGCCAAGCTGCAAACACAACGCGAGGAAACCTTACTCGCCAACGTCTCAAAAGATGTTGCTTCGGCTGAAAATGGTGGCGCCTCCCAACCCTCTGTCGAGACATATTCTTCCGCTGAACCTGCCACGCAGCAGCCAAATACGGAGGCACAGAGCACCACCACAACACCAACTGCCCAAGCAACGGACAAGCAAGCAGCACAGCGTTCACGCACGTACGCAACGCATCACCATACAACAACTTTAGGACACAACTCCACCTTATCCATGAATTTGTATGCCAGCAATGCGCTCATGAACTATTCTACCAGTAATCCTATTCATGCAGCTCAACCCGTGATGATGCACAATGGCTATTTCATGTCAAAAGCCAATACGTTTTTTGCGGATGATGTATCGCCCATCCTGAACCAAACGCATGAGGAAGTCATACATCATCAACCCATTTCGTTAGGACTTTCATTCAGTGTTCCGTTGCAACCTCGTTTATCTATCTCTACAGGAGTGGTATATACTAAACTGCAATCTGACTTTATTCAGACAATGGGGACAACTTGCTTCACGACGCAACAGACGCTCCATTACGTAGGCGTGCCCCTGAATATCAGTTACTCGTTTTGGCAAAACAAGCATCTTCGCACTTATGTCATGGCTGGTGGGCAGGTTGACTTCAACGTGAAGGCAAAAAACACCAAAGAGGGGGTGACACAAGACATTAAGAAAACCGCACAGCAATGGTCATCGCAAGCAGCTCTTGGCATACAATACAACGTTACGCCTCATCTTGGAGCCTACTTGGAACCGGGACTTAAATATTACATTCCGCAACATCAACCACTCAACACGTATTGGAAAGACAAGCCACTACAATTCAATTTGCAAATAGGAGTGCGTTGGCAATATTAGTCTTCAACCTCAAGTCCCTTTCCCCCACAACACGCTATCGGTTGCACAGCTGCCTGCTATTGCCCAAGAGTCATTTTTTGGAGAAAGATGTTTGCGCCACAAGTGTTTCATTAACATGGTCGTTTGATGTCAAAAACAATCATGATATTTTGTACCAACAACGAATTTAACCAATAAAACGAATCCTATTGTTGGATTCAATGAACGCCAGCGTTCACCCAATGAAACAAATTTAGTGAAAACACACAACAGATTATTGTTGGCAAATTTGTGTCATTCGAAGAACGCTTGCGTTCATGGTCTTGCTGAGGTTATTTGTTTTATTGGTTTGATTTGTTGTTCAACAATTTTCCCCTCAAACGAATGAGCTGTGTGTTTGCACTACTAATCACATTCAAAAGGCAACATTGGTAGAATAAGTAGCACACGATATGAGAGGCTTATCAATGCTGAATTTTCTTTACAAAGTTCCTCTGATAACTCGCGTGTAAATCACCAACAGCAAAGTTGGTCGCAAATACGCGAGAAATGAGCAAGGTTTATAATCAGTTGGTATTTACGGTGTTACGCTTTTATCGCTACTTTTCTTTCCTATTTTCACCGTTTTTTGGCGGTTAAAGCATTGAGATAAGCCGCCTATTTGCATGCTTTAACGGGGTTGAAGCATGTGAATAACACCTCTAAAACATGTTTCCAAGACCGTAAACTCAATGGTCCTGTCTCAAGAGACGTCTATTTTGTTAAAATCAGCGTATTTTTGTCCATCATTTGCCTATTAAATTTTTCTATTTTGAAGATTTTAGATGGTCGTTTTTTGGTAAAATAATAGGACAAAAACTACAAATGCCTTGATTAAAAATGACAAAAATTCTGTTGTGATACATCAGTCATCATGCCGCATGCCATAGTTCACAAAATTGTTGTCAAGTCTCGCTATAAGCTTTATTCTATTTTTCCTGTCCGCAACTCCTGCTGTAAGTACGAGAATACGTAACCCACACTTTGGTAATACAACCGCGTCTTGTCATTGAGCAGCTTCTGGTATGTTTCCGAGTTAAAAACCATATTCAATGCCTGCTCCATGCTAAGAGTAGAATCCTGGTCCATTAGCAGACTGGCGAGATCTCTCGCCATTTCGTTTTTCATCTCTTCTGTCTCACTCATAGCTTCTTTAGATGTTTGATGGCTTGTTCTGTACCAAAAAAATATTGGATGGTAACACCTTTCATATATTTCAGATTCTTGACCAGCGTTTTCATATCAATATCGTGGTTACGGTAACGCCAAAGTTGGCGTCCTACACGGTCATTAGCTATTGGTCCGACAACGATATCATAGTCGTGTACGTGTTTGTTGTCGTTTCGGTTGGAAAGAATAAACTTTGCCCATTCCTCTGTGTAGTCATCAAAGCGTTTTACTCGTAGCGCACCACTATCAAGCAACGCTTCGTCAAAATCATATTCAAGAACGACAACTTCACCTCCTGTCAGTGCCACCCGTGCGGCTGCCAGCTCTTCTGCCTGCCATCGGTTATCCGACAAGTAGAAACCCTGTCCAAAGTCTTTGTTAGGTCTTGATTTCGTCAGGTCGATGTTATCAAAATCCACATTTGTGCCATGATAGAGTCTCATCCCAAATGCCCTCCCATTCTTTTGCATAATCCAGCGATGTCGTCCACCATACTTTCAAACGACTGCGTGTGTACAAAACCGTAATGCTTGTCAATGAAGTCAATACCCTTGAAACGGCTCAGATAGCCGAAAGCCTGTTTCATCGTCAGACCAAAGCGCTTGCCAAACTCATGAATGAAAATCATCGTCCATTCCAATTTTTCTTCCTTGCTGTATTCCATAGTGCGTTCTCCTTATTTATATTGTTCGGGGAAGAATTGCCTAATATATTCTCGTTTGAGCATTATTTCTCATCTTATTTGTCACAAAGATAACGAATAAGTAAACAATGCCAATTTTTTTGCCGATAAATTTATATAAAAGTCACAAACAGCTTCCAATCCTACTCTTCTTGTTAAAATCTTCCGCATACCTGATTCTGTCCAAAAAAGAGGTAGTAATTAACTGACTCATACTGTGTAGACAGTCCATGGAAGGCTTCTTTTCTTACAAAGAAGGCTATAGATAAGTTTTAGCGGACTACAATAATACTAAAAAACGCTTTCCTGCGTTTTATATGCAACCTCATGTAGGGGCGTCTTACTATTAAATAAAGATGAGAAATTAAAACGAAAGCACATCATGGAATATATGTCGCAAGAAGGCTACGACAAGTTAGTGGCTGAATTAAAACAACTTGAAACGATAGAACTACCACGAGTTAGAGACGCCATAGCGGAGGCGCGAGACAAAGGCGACTTGAGCGAAAACTTCGAATATCATGCTGCCAAACGCGAACAAGGTCGTTTGCTGAGCCGAATTAGATTTAAGCAGAAAGTCTTGGAGTTTGCTCGTGTGGTTGACACCTCTCGGTTATCAGCCGATAAAATAGGATTACTAAGCAAAGTTACGATAACAAATTTAGGAAACAAAGCCAAGATGACCTATCGCATTGTAAGTGCACACGAAGCTAATATGCGAGAAGGAAAGATATCTATTCACTCTCCCATTGCCCAAGCTTTGTTAGACAAAAAGCAGGGAGATGAGGTAACGGTACGTGTACCAGCTGGTACTATCACTCTACACATTGACGAGGTAGAGCTATAAAAGAATTGATGCGGTTGAAGTCTTTTCTACTTTCTGCGCTCATGACTACTTTTTCGGTTAGCTTTTAGCAGCTTGGATAAATGGATATTTCTTGTGTAGAAATAAAAGTTTAACTGATAGCCACTTGAGAAAATACAAGAACACGATTAGAATGGCAAACCAACCGCAAAGTGGAAGGCGAAGTCGCGTTTAAGATTGGGGTGCAAAAAAGCATAATGCTCCTCATTGCTTGTATAAGCTGGATTGATGGCTTTCATGCCCATATCAAATCGAAGGATGAAATAACCGAAATTCAATCGAAGTCCCAAACCATAAGCCACTGCTATCTGTTTATAAAATTGATCTAATTTGAACTGCCCCCCAGGCTGCTCCTCATAGGCTCGCAAAGTCCAAATATTCCCTGCATCAATAAAGGCAGCGCCATTCAGTTTCCAAAACAGCTTGGTGCGAAACTCTGCATTCATATCCAACTTCATGTCACCAGTCTGGTTAATGAAATCAATTCGTCCATCTGTTCCTCTAAAACTTCCCGGCCCAAGCTCGCGAACACTCCACCCTCTCACCGAGTTGGCACCTCCAGAAAAATAACGCTTCTCGAAAGGCAACACTTTAGAATTGCCATAAGGATAAGCAATGCCGAGACCTACATGCAATGCTAACGAATTGTTGGGGTCGAATGCTATCAACCGAGTATAAGCAATGTCGCCTTTGACAAATTGTGCAAAGGCGGTATTAAACAGCTTGTATTGTCCCTCCTCATTCTTTTTGAACCCCAAGGGCTTTGCCACTCCGCCTAAGATGTTACCCACCGTCTCAATATTGGCAATGACAGCATGCTGACCGTCATTATAGGTGACCCCAAAACCTATCTTCATGAGAAGCAGATTTTCATAATTATATCTCAATATGGCATTTCGATTACTCACGCTCTCCAAATAGTCTCGCTTGAAAGTTTCCGAAATCCAAGGCATGTGGACATAGTTCAAATCTATCAAATCTAAACGATAGGACAAGTGATGATGAGGCTCACTCCAGCGATACCTAAAGGCAGAAGAAAAGACACGCCGATGAAACTCTGGGCGATTCTGCAAGTTATAACTCAACGAAATTTCGGAAGAAGCACTCCGTTGCCGACGAAAAGAATGGGAAAGGAATGGTGCCAAAAATCGTGGAAACAGAATTTTTGCCTCTGCATTATATTCTTGATAATCTTGATCATTGTAACCTTCTAAGCCCGTGATGGCCTCAAAGGCTCCTCGCAACTGTAAGCTCAACACCTCACTCCCACGAAACAGGTTTCTATTTTCATAAGTGAACAGCACAGCGGCTCCCAAATCACCTGCCGTGTTGGTACCTTCAGGCTGAAAAGAGATGGTTCTTGGCTTTTGTTGACTTAACTGAATGTCACAATCAAGCAAGGTAGTATCGGGTAATTCCCTAAATCTTATATTGGTATATTGGATAGCCTGTAGTTTTGCAAAGTTAAGATAGGTTTGCTGAAGTTTGCTCGCAGAGAACGGCTCCCCCTCAATGAGGGCAGTATTATACATTAAAACAGAAGGGCGCAGATTGATTTTTGTGCTATCTTTCGAGGTATAATGAATCGTTCTAATGGTGTAGCGTGGATGATTGGTGATAGGGGCATCACTATTAGCACGATACTTTAACAGCTTGACTATCAAGTTCACTCCTGTTCGATGACGTGTGGAATCTGCCTCAAATACGATAAAGTCTTTATGAAATTTATAGAACCCACTATCCAACAACAGTTTGGTGATTCGCTCACGTTCTTCGTCTAAACGATCGACAGTAAAGCGCGAACCAGCTTTTAGACCCAACGCAGCATTCTCGGGTCTGTCCAATGCCAAAACTCGCTGAATTTGTTGGTCTTGAATGTCATAGGTTACACTGTTAATATAATAAGGTTTCCCAGGATGAAGCGTGTAAATAGCCGTTAGCGACTTGCCCTTGGTTTTCACATCAAAAGACACTTCTGCATGCATATAGCCCGCATTTTGCAGCGCCGTCTTCAAATCTTTTTGGGACAGACGTGCTTGTAAAGTGTCAAAAATAACAGGTTTTTCACCAATCTTTTGTAACGTCCTGTTGACCCATTTCGTGGTATCTCGACCCGAAAGCGCATAAGTACCCAATGGAATTTTGAAAAGAGAGAACCACTTGGAGTTGGCTTTCTGGCGGATGTATGGTTCCAACGAAGCTGCATCAAATCCTTTTTGATCGGACTTGATTTGCACCTCTTCCAGCAAATATTCATTTTGTGGCACAAAACGTGTTGATGAACAACTGGTTATCAAAATGAATATAGCAAAATATATCGCTAATCTAATCTGTTTCAAGAGTTGCATGATTGATGTTCTTGTTCGCTTTCAAATCAGGTTTTCTAAACATGAGGGAAAGAAGCCACGTGTAGAGAATGAATGCAAATTTAGATAAAATTCCTGAATATAAGTCAATAGTTCGTTAAAATTTGAGATGCAGTGCTACGTTGTTTTACACAGTATTTTATTGATTGTTTGTTTTGCGTTTTGGGAATATCTTCATATCTTTGTTGCGAATAAAGACAATCACTGACATAATTGCCACTTCGGTATATTTCGACGCAGGGTGTATACAGATGCGGTTTGTGACATCTTTTACTGACTATGAAACTCTAATCAATGAGTGGAATGTGACAGTATGAAAATATAAAAATCAATAAATAAAACGTAAATAAAAAGAAAGGGAACGTACTATGTTAGATTTGATAGCATCAGCCCTAATCATGGGAGTGGGTTTGAAAGCAATAGTCGGTGGTGATACTGGCCGAAAGAGAGGAAGAAAAAATAGCAACTATAAGGATGCTATGGGGTGGTCGCACGATAACCACAAAAAAATATTTTAATAAAATCATTTAAGTGAGTGCGCTTTAACCAGTGTACTCATCACTTTATTTATAAATACAATGAAGCAACTGAAATTATTTATTGCTGCCATCTTGATGTGTTTGGCAACAACAGGCAGCGCACAGACGAAAGACAATGATGCACATGATTATTATATGTATTCATGGATACAGGTGCGTGGAGCCAATAAAGCTAATGGTGATCCATGTTTTGTTATACTTATGTCTTCAGGGAATGGAACTAATTTCAAACCTTCTATTTTAAAAAATGAAGTTGGACGAACAGTTGTCTTTAACAGTCAAATAGATGGTCTAAATTATCTAACCTTACAAGGTTGGGAATTATTTGAACCACGAACAGAAGCAAGAATAAGCAACTGGATTGCAAGAAAGAAAGTATCTCGTGAAATCTTAGCCCAATCAGTAAATTCAAATACATTTTATTTAGACGAAACACCAAAAATCCAACTTGATCTGGCAGAACAAGCTGCTCATATTGATTATAAATAAACAGTTCCCTTTTTTAAGATTTCTATATTATAAAAAATAAAGTCAACAATGAAAAAAGTATTACTTCTTACTTATCTGATGCTAATGGCCATTGGTCTACATGCACAGAATGAAACCGTTACCAACCAGACCGTACTTGATTTGTTAAAAGAAGGTTTTTCCTCTGAAGAGATTATCGGTGCAATTGACAACAGCTCAACTCGCACTATTACCTTCGATATCAATTTTATGCGTCAGCTGAAAGCTGCAGGTGCTGATGCTACTCTGACGACATATCTTCAAAAGATAGCCAAGAAAGATATGGGGTACGAGGGAGTGTATCTCTGGAATGCTACTAATGGCAAGCCCGAAAAACTCTATCGCACAAATTTTGAAAAAGAATCGAAAGGAGTTAATTTTGGTGCGATAGGCGCTGCAGCACTTGGCACCTATGTTGCTGGATCGGTTTTTGGAGGACACATTCCAAGCGGAGGAGAAGCTGCTGCTGTAGCTGCAGGGACAAGTATTCTTATGACATCTGCTAAGGATATCAAGAAGTTGATGTTGCCTGGCACTAAAGCCAAGACAACAACATCCACACAACCTGTATTTAGATTCTATTTCAATCATAATTCTGATGATAGTTTTAAGCAGAATGGCGGCAATTTTTATGAGCTTGTAATGAACGATATTATGAGTCCCAACGAGTTTCAATGTGTAAAGATGACGGTGAAAGCCAAAAAGAAAGGTGGCAGAAGGATATTCCCTGATAATATGAGTTACACCGTGATGGGCTTTGAGGGAAGTAATGCAAGTTCCAGAGTAATGGTAGATTTCACAATTAAGACAATTAACAACACAACCTTTGAAGTGTCTTTCCCTCAACCATTGGAACCAGGAGAATACGTTTTCTTCTATAAGAACGGACTCAACAATCAGTATTTTAAGACAGCTCCATTTGGCTTCGATTTTTCTGTTGAATGATTTTTGATGAACTTATTGATAGTTAAGTTTGATATGAGAGCGGTCTTTAAGCCGCTCTTTTTTGTATGATGGGCTTTACATACAATCAGGTAGGAGGTAAATGTTATTCATAAAAGGCATTTACCTCCTACTTTCACATTTACCGACCTCCCACACCACCGTACGTGCCGTTCGGCATACGGCGGTT